>FWWL01005555.1_pt1 | contig 19441 bp, 16 predicted proteins | sample 2228331 | NCBI WGS metagenome assembly FWWL01 (sample SAMEA103939775, study PRJEB20133) | metagenome | reverse complement strand
ACTGGCGCGCCTTTGATACCGGCAACGACCGGATTATCTTCTCGCATCGCGATGCAAATGATGGCGTGTACGTCGTCGTTGATGTATATAAAGATATTGACAATGATCCGGCAGTGGCTAATCGGGTCTTGATGGATGAGTTGCAGCGACTGGTCGAGCAAAATGGCGAGATTCGCGCTGGCGTGACCAACTCCCGCCTGGCCGGGCTAGATGGATTGAAGATTGAATACACCTATCCCGTCAGCCAGGGTGGCGTCAGCTATGTAGCCGCGATTGTCGTCACCAGCCCGACCACACGCTGGACGTATCTGGTGATGGTGGAAGCGCCAGAAACCGATTTCAACAGCTATCTCGACCTGTTCAATACAATTCTCGACAGCCTCGTCATTGGGTAGCATGGGCTACGCAGCGAGGAAGGAACGAGCCGTGGGGGGTCAGCATCAGATTGAAGTGGGCGCGTCGAAGCGAGTGATCATGACACCAGACATCACAACACTGGCCAGTTGTCTGCGCATGGGGGTCGCAGGCGGCTACACGCCGGCAACACTCATCCGTCTGGCGCAAACCTTGAGCTTTGCCACGCTTGCTGAAGGTGGATCCGTGCTGGTAGCAGGAGCTGGCGGCGGTCACTGGGCAGATCTGGCCCTGCAAGATATTGCCTTGCCGATTCAGCGCAGTAATCTGGTCACTCAGGGTTCCGGCGTGGCGCTCATTGGCGTTGGCCCACAGTATGGGTATGCGCTGGTCGCAATGCCGATGCAACCAGCCGAGCGCGAGAGCGATTTGCAGTTGCACGATGCGCGCTGGAGCTGCGATCCGGACGATTTGCTGGCCTTGAGTGAGCTGCTGGAAGAATCGATACCGATGATGCAACGGGCAGCGCTGCTTCGTCTCCAACCGCCACCCGCGCATCTGCTGCTCCAGATTGCCAATCAGGCGCTTGATTTTGCCGCCCGCCAGCACGTCACACTGGCTTTGACCAATCGTTCATTGCTCGAACGACTGCGCAATCACGAAGATCAGACCCGCATGATCGTCCACGATATGCGCGCTCCGCTGCATACCCTGTTGATCAGCCTCAAAGCGCTGCAACGCCAGGGCTTTGACGCTGAAGCCCGCCAGGAGCTGATCGAGGTAGCGCGCGAGAGCGCAAACTACCTGCTGAGCCTGACCGAGACAGTGCTCGACTCGGCGCGCCTAGAGACAAGTAGCTGGTCGTTGCAGCTTCAACCGGTGCATCTCGCCTCACTCATCCAGACAGTGTGCGAACCGTTCCGCCAGCTTGCCCATCCCGACCAGCCGCAGGTGCGGGTCGAGCTGCCTGACGAACTCCCGATTGTTCACCTTGACCAGCATCTGATCGAACGGGTGATTGTCAATCTGGTCTCCAACGCAATCAAGTTTACGCCCTCCGGCGGTGAGGTTGTGGTCTCGGCGCAGCCAACTAACGATGGCTTGAGCATCGAGATTCGCGTGCGCGATACCGGTCAGGGCATCCCGCCCGAAGCGCAGGCCCATATCTTCGAGCGATTTTACCAGGCCCACGAGAACGACCGTCGCAAAGGCACCGGGCTGGGGCTATACTTCTGCCGTCTGGCCGTCGAGGCTCACGGCGGCAGCATCGCGCTCGAAAGCGCGGTTGGGCAAGGAAGTACGTTTATCGTGCGTTTGCCGGTTGTGCGTTCCTGAGCGTTGACGCTGAGGGTTCACACATCGATCAGATCGCAGCCGGAAACTGCGGCGCTTCCCGCGTTCCAGCGCCCTCCGCCCGCCGGAGGAGGAGCGCGCCACGCCGTCCTGATCCATGTCATTGCGCGGGCGCGTCAGCGCGAGCCATGCCTCACCACCCGCTCCTGCTCCCCTCTCCCAGCGAGAGCGGGGCTGGGGGTGAGGGCGCGCAGGAGATGGCCACGCCGCCGCCATTCCTCGCGAGCGCGGGAGGGAGGCCGTGAGGATGATCCAGTCGCGAAAGCGGGAGATTGCCACGCCGCGCTGCGCGCGGCTCGCAATGACATGAGGAGCGCGGGAGCGCGCCACGCCGTCCCGATCCATGTCATTGCGAGGGCGCGTCAGCGCCCGAAGCAATCCCCCGCGTCAGCGGGAGTCGTGCCTCACCGCCCGCTCCTGCTCCCCGCTCCCAGCGGGAGCGGGGCTGGGGGTGAGGGTCTCCCCGCTCCCAGCGGGAGCGGGGCTGGGGGTGAGGGTCTCCCCGCTCCCAGCGAGAGCGTGGTCGGGGGTGAGGGCGAGCAGGCGATTGCCACGCCGCGCTGCGCAATGACTGCGGATCGCAGAGACTCATCAGCCTGACCGTTGTGACCTTCGCGCCTTGAAGGTGCGATCCTCGATTGCTGGTGGAAAGAATATGACAGCGCAGCCGCTTCGCGTCAGCGGCGATCGCTCAGACCGGAGGAACACTCTCCTCCCGCCTCGTCGCCACACCGCCGCAGCCGCCGATCAGGCTCGCCGCAGCCGCTGACGCTCGCGCCGGTAGGTTGTGATAAAAACGAAGGCCAGCAACGGCAACAGCCATGGCCAATCGGCCCGCTCTTCGCGCAGCAGGCGCCACGTTGCCCGGAGCTGGATGATAAACGGGAAGCGGGCCAACTGAATTTCGATCAGATTCTGCGCCCGCTGTCGCCACGATGGTGGTTCATCAGTCATTGTCGCGCGTTTTCGCTTCCAGAAGAGCTGCCAGATCATGCCAGAAGATCATGCCAGACTGAACCATGAGTGACGGGCGAGCTGCCACGCTCGCCCGTCACACTGCCCTACGCGCCGAAGAACTTGCGATTCTTCTCGATGTAGCTGTGCCACTGCTCGGGCACCGAGTCGTCGGCGAAGATGGCTTCGACGGGGCATTCCGGCTCGCACGCCCCACAGTCGATGCACTCATCGGGATTGATGTAGTACTGATCGTCACCCTCGTAGATGCAATCGACCGGACAAACGGCCACACACGAGGCGTCCTTGGTTCCGATGCACGGCTCAGCGATGATGTACGGCACAATCGTCTCCTTCCTGATGTATCCACTGCGGAAGACCGCGCGAATGGTTGTTTGAGTTCAGACTACTACAGGACACACCGTCGCGTCTACCACTTTTGTACCACTTCGCCGCAACGTTGTGGTTTGACGCGCAGCGTGCGTTCGGGATGATACCGCACCAGTCCTGGCGGGCCGCCGGGGATTTTGCGCACTTCCCGGCGACGGCAGAGATCAACCTCGACTGCGTTATCGTCGCGCGCCTGACTGTAGTAGGCCGCCAGCGCCGCCGCCTCGCTGATGGTGCGCTCAGGTGGATCGTCGGCCCGAATGATCACATGGGCGCCGTGAATGTTGCGCGCATGCAACCAGAGATCGGTCGGACGCGCCAGCCGAAAGGTCACTTCTTCATTCTGGCGCGCGCTCCGCCCAATCACGATCGGCAGCCCATCGCTCGATCGCACCTGCAACGGTCGCGCCCGCGCCTTGCGACGCGGAGTGGGCGACGGACGAAGATAGCCCAGCTCTTCCGCTTCGCCGGCAATCAGTTCGATCTGACCGGCATCATCGGCCACTGCCAGCAGAGCCATCAGTTGTTCCAGACCGGCCAGGCGGGTGTCGGTTTCTGCCAGTCGTGTCGGCAATACCGCGCGCGCGCTCTTGGCTTTTTCGTAGGCTTTGAACCGTTCTTGCGCCTGCTCCACCGGCGATCGCTGCGGATCGAGCGCAATTCGTTCCCCTTCAACAATCAGTTCACGGCTCCCGCGTGGAATCTGGTGGAGGAAGGCAAAGATCATCTCGCCCTCCCAGCGCAACCGATCAAGCTCAGCCGCGCGCGCCAGCTCAGCCGTGATCTGTTCGCGCTGATGCTGCAACTGCTGATACACGCTCTGCAAACGCTCCATCAGCTCATTCCGGCGCTGGTCGCGCCCCAGCGGTTGCTGGCGGGCAGCGTAAAAGGCTGCCAGCGCGGCGCTCATACTGGCCATCGCCACACCGCCGCCAAGATGCTGGGGATGGTACGGCGCATACGCCACCGGCCCTTCGTCGCCGATCACTAGATGCGGAGCGGGTGGCTCGGCGAAGATTTCGCGCAGGCGCGCGGCAATCGTGTACATCGGCAACGGCTGTCTGGCCGTCGGCGCAGCTCCGCAGGCGCGCGCCAACACCTCGCGCGCAACCTGAGGCGACACGCCGCGATAGGCAGCCGCCAGCGCTTTCACCGGATCGCCACTGCGCAACACTGTCTCGATCTCGGCGGCGCTGGCGCGCAGCGGATCGCGCTTATCCGGCGGCGGCGGCAATTCGTACACGCGCCGGGGCAGAATCACCCGGCTGCTCATGCGCGGCGTCACCCGCTTGATCGCGTCAAGGATCAGGTTGTTGTCATCCACCAGAATGATGTTGCTGCGCCGATCCTGCGGTTCGATGATCAATTCGCTATGCAACAGTTCCTGATCATCCGTCGTCTCTTCCGCATCCAGATCATCACTCACCGCATCCTCGGCATCGACGGACAGTTTGCGTCTCGCGGCTGATTTCGCTATACTGAACAAAACAACGCGCTCGTAAGCCGGTTGCTCGATAGCGACAATTCGACCGCCAACCAGATATTTGCGCATCAACAGGAGGAATGGCGTCTCATCTTCGACGCCGCGAGTCAGGCGCTGATCAACCAGGTGAATGCGCGCGGTTTGGGCTTCGGCAGACGCAACGATTGACCAGCGCCGACCGCGCGCGTAAACCTCCAGCCCAATCGTGAGCGGCCCGGCCAGCACGACGCGCTGTATCCTTCCGTTCAACACGGTAGCGCGCAGTTCATCAACGATTGCGGTCAGAGTCAGGGCATCGAAGTACATAGGCAATCACGGTAGCTCTGCTCAATGCTGTCGGCAGGATACCACACGCGAGCAAGGGCATGGACAAACTGTTGAATCCCATGTTACAGGGAAAACCGCCACAACCTTTACTGGTCGTCATTTCCGGACCATCCGGCGTCGGCAAAGACTCGGTGCTGATGCGGATGCGCGAGCTTGGCTTCCCATTCCATTTTGTCGTGACTGCCAACAGTCGCCCGCAGCGACCGGGCGAGATTGACGGCATCGACTACCATTTTGTCACGACCGAACGATTCCGCGAAATGATCGAGAATGATGAATTGCTGGAATGGGCAGAGGTGTATGGTCAATACAAAGGCATTCCCAAATCTGAGATTCGTCAGGCGATGGCCAGCGGGCGCGATGTGATTCTGCGCATTAATGTGGATGGCGCGGCAACGATCAAGCGACTGGCGCCGGAAGCCGTCTTTATCTTTCTGGCGCCGGCTTCGCTTGAAGAACTGCGCCATCGCCTGTTGCTGCGTCGCACCGAGTCGCCAGCCGAAGTCGAACGTCGGCTGGCCATGGTGGCTGATGAACTGGCCCAGTTGCCCCACTTTGATTACGTGGTCATCAACCACGCCGATCGGCTCGATGAGGCGGTTGGCCAGATTCGGGCGATCATCAATGCCGAAAAGCTGCGCGTCTTTCCGCGCCGGGTGACGTTGTGAGCCGCCAGCGCGTCGATGCATGCGCAGCGATGGATAGAGGAGCGCAACATGAGTATTCAGGAACGTTTGATCAACGATTTGAAAGAGGCGATGCGCGCCGGCGATAAGACGCGCGTGGCGGCCATTCGCGCTGCCCGCGCCGCGTTGCAGGCAGCCCAGCTTGAGGCGGCCAAACAGCGTTTCGATGCGGCGGTAGCGGCTATCGAAGCGGAACATGCCGGCGATCCCGCTGCCATTGAAGCGGCCAAGGCCACGATTGCCGTTGACAGTCATGCTGCCTTGAGTGACGCGGAACAAGAGGCTGTGATTGCGCGCGAGATCAAGCGTCGTCGCGACGCCGCTGAGATGTATCACCAAGCCGGGCGCGCCGATCTGGCTGCCGCCGAAGAGGCGGAAATCGCTGTGCTGAGCGAGTACCTGCCCAGGATGCTTAGCCCCGACGAGCTGCGCCCGCTGGTGGCTGAAGTGATTGCCGAACTGGGCGCGAGCGGCCCGGCAGCGATGGGCAAGGTCATGCCGGTCTTGCTCGAACGCTTGAAGGGGCGAGCCGAAAATCGTCTCATCAGCCAGATTGCCCGCGAGTTGCTGAGCGCATCGTAGTGGTTGTTGCCAGCGAAGCGCGCCTGCCTTGCCCAGAATGCGCTTCGCTGGCCTACTCTTCTCCTTTGATCACGCCCATGAAAGCGATACCTCACTCCTGGCGATGGCGCTGGCTTTACCAGCAACAGCGATTACCGCTCACCCGCGCGCAGGCGCGGTTGCTGCTGGCAGCGCTCTTGCTGTGGGCTGCAATCTGGGCAGTGCTCACGTTTCGCCTGCCGGGCGCCAGCGGATTGCAGGTCGGGCAGCCGAGTCCGCTGAGTATTACCGCGCCGACTGAGGTGATCTATACCAGTGAGGTACTGACCGCGGAACGGCGGAAACAGGCGGCCAATAATCCCGACAATCTGGTGTATTTCAACGATCCCCATATCCCGATTGAACAGCGACGGAGTCTCTTTAACCTGCTGGAACTGATTGGGCGGGTGCGGAGTGATCCGGCCCTGGATGCCAATGGCCGCCTTCAGGCGCTCATTACGCTGCCCAGCGGCGATGTTCAGCTTACCCGCGAACAGGCGCAGCTTATCCTCGCGCTCGACGATGAGGCGTGGTCACAGATGCGCACCACGATCCTGAACCTGTACGATCGCGCTGTCGAACGGTACGATTACGCGATTGATGAGCGCGCCCTGACCCAGTTGCGCGAGCGCTGGCTGAGCTTCTGGCTGGCCACGACGAATCTTGATCCGGCGCAAAGTGAGCTGGCGCAGAGCCTCACCACGGCATTTCTGCGCGTGAATCGCACGCTCGATACAGCAGCTACCGAAGAACGCCGGGCGAATGCGGCTGCGCAGGTGCAGCCGGTGGAAGTGAAGGTACTGGCCGGCGAGATGATCATTCGCGCCGGCGAGATAGTCACCCCGGCCCATATTGAGAAACTTCAGGCTACCGGCGCGATGCCGCGGCCTTTGGGCTGGCCTGAGCTGCTCGGTCACGGCGCGCTGGCAATGATGCTGAGCGCTGGCCTGATCGGCTATCTCTCGGTCTTTCAGCCGACTCTGACTGCCCAGGTGCGTTCACTCTTCGTGCTGATCGGGAGTGTGGCCCTCACCCTGATGCTCGCGCGCCTGGCCCTACTCCTCTACGATGCGCGCCCCACCTTCTTTCCGCTGGCAACGTTGGCCGTGGTGACAACGGTCGTCTTTGCCGGTCAGGTCGGCTTTGCGGTAAGTCTGCTCAGCGCGATCGCGGTTGGGGTCATTGCCGGTAATGATGTATCCCTGGTTGTTACCCTTTTTGCGAGTTGTACCGCAGCAATTTTGCTGACGCGCGCCGCCGATCGGTTGCGCACCTTCCTGGTTGCCGGCATCTGGGTGAGCGTTACGGTAATGGCTGTGGAGCTGGCCTTCTGGTTAAGTCAGCAGGCGATCTTTACCCTCTCTGGTTTCAGCAATTGGATGGTGACAACCGCGTTGAGCGGACTGGTCAATGGCGGTCTGACTACCCTGCTCGCATTTGGCCTCTTTAACGTGGTGGGGCGGCTGGCCGGGCAGGTTACCCCCTTGCAGTTGATGGAGCTGGCCCATCCTTCGCGCCCGCTGCTGCGGAAGCTGATCCGGGAAGCGCCGGGCACGTACTATCACAGCGTCGCGGTTGGCAATCTGGCCGAAGCTGCTGCCGAGGCAATCGGGGCCGATGCGCTCTTGCTGCGAGTGGCGGCCTACTACCACGATATTGGCAAGACCATCCGACCGGCTTTTTTCACCGACAACCAGATGGGCCGGGAAAATGTTCACGACGATCTCGATCCCTATACCAGCGCCCAGATCATTCTCGATCACGTGCGCGAAGGGATTAAGCTGGCGCGAGCCGCTGGTCTGCCGGAACAGATCGTCGATTTTATCGCCACGCACCACGGCACCAGCCTGGTGCGCCATTTCTACCAGTTGGCCTTGCAACAGCACGATCACGTCGATGAGCGCGATTTTCGTTACCCTGGCCCACGACCCCAAACCCGCGAACAGGCAATCTTGATGCTGGCCGACTCGGTGGAGGCGACGGTGCGGGCGAAGGCGCAGCATGGGAAATTGCTTGCGAAGCGGCAGAGCGAGTCGGGCAATCAGTCAGCCAACGGCGCAATGACGCTTGATGAACTGGTGCAATCGATCATTGATGCCCGTGTCCGCGAAGGTGAGTTAAGCGAGGCGCCCCTGACAATGCGCGAACTCGGCCAGATCAAGACCGTCTTTGTCAACAACTTGCAGTCAATCTACCATCCGCGAGTGGATTATGCGCCGTCGCTGGTGCGTTCGTGAAGGAGTCGTGTCGTGAAGTATACTACCGACAGCCCGATCCTCGGCCCCCAGATCGCCGCCATGGATCAGATGAGCCGCTTCATCCTCAGCCGACCCCACGGCGAGTACACCGAGAAAGACATCGCCGACGTGATTATTCCGGCATACGTCCGGATCTGTCTGCCGGTCGGCGTTGATCCGCTGATCGCCGTCGCGCAGATGATCCACGAGACGGGGAACCTGACCAGCTTTTGGAGCCAGCGCCCGCAACGCAATCCCGCCGGGATCGGCGTGACCGGACAGTCACAACCGCACCAGCCGGCCAATCCGAAGGGATGGGCATACAATACGCAACGTCAATGCTGGGAAGCCGGGGTAAGTTTCGCAACCTGGGCCGATGATGGTATTCCTGCCCACATCGGGCGATTGCTGGCCTACGCGCTGCGCGAAGGTGAAGAGACGCCGCCGCAACGCGAGCTGATCGCGAAAGCGCTCAGTTACCGTCCCTTCCCGCGCGCCTTTCGCGGCAGTGCGCAAACCATCCGGCAACTGGGGCGCGCGCACAATCCGCTCGGCGCGCAAGGCGCGGGCTGGGCCAGCCCCGGCCATAACTACGGTGAAGCGATTGCCCGGATCGCCAACCAGATCCTGGCCGTGCCGTTGAATTGAACGGTAACAGCTCAGGCTGGTTCTCGCCGGGCAATGCTGGCCGAGCGCGGATCAACCAGGGCGGCCAGGGGATTGAACATCCTCATCATACACTGCCCAACGGCAAATTGGCCGTCACATCGGTATCCCAGCCGTGTTGCACACCAGCCTGGAAGCGGTAGAATGCGGCAGCCGCCACCATTGCCGCGTTGTCGGTGCAGAGATCAAGGGCGGGAAGATGCACCGGCACGCTTGCGCGCCGCGCCAGTTCTTCGCGCAGCCGCCGGTTGGCTGCAACTCCGCCGGCCAGCAGAATGGCGCGCGCTTCGTAGCGACGGGCAGCATCAACCGTCTTGGTGACCAGCACATCGACCACCGACTCTTGAAACGCATAGGCCATCTGGGCCACAAACGCCGCATCGAGCTGCGGCGCTTCCGCAGCGCCTTTGCGCCCGCTGAGTCGCGCCATCTGGGCCAGTCGATCCTGAACCCGGTGCAACACAGCCGTCTTCAAGCCGCTGAACGAGAAATCGAAGCTATCACGCAACCAGGCCCGGGGCAACACGCCCCCCGGCGTCGCTTTGGCAGCAGCGGCCTGGATCGCCGGCCCGCCCGGATAACCCAAACCGAGGATGCGGGCCACTTTATCGAAGGCCTCCCCGGCAGCATCGTCGCGGGTTTGTCCCAGCAGCTCGTAATCGCCGTGATCGCGAATGAGCGCCAGCAACGTATGACCGCCACTGACCAGCAGCGCCACCAGCGGAAACGGCGGCGGCGGATCGCTGCCCAGCCAGCCGGCGTACAGGTGCGCTTCCAGATGGTTGACCGCCACAAAGGGCAAACCGCGCTGCCAGGCCATCGCCTTGGCCGCATTGAGGCCGGTGAGCAATGCGCCGCTGAGACCAGGGCCATGCGTCGCGGCAATCGCGTCAATCCCTTCCCAACCGTTGGGCAGGGCTGCCAGCGCCGCGCGCACCACCGGCGCCAGACTCAGGATGTGCTGACGCGACGCGATTTCAGGCACCACCCCGCCGTATCGCTCGTGCGTCGCCATCTGCGATGCGACGATATTGCTGATCACCTCACGCCCGCCGCGCACGATGGCCGCCGCCGTCTCATCACACGATGTTTCCAGCGCCAGAATGGTAAAATCTGCCGGTAATTCGCTCATTGTGTCGCGTCCGATTGCAATTCCAACCACATCTTCAACTCAAGCTGGCAAGACGCACTGCCTACCGTTGCTGCAACACTGCTGAGGCGCGCAGAATCGTCGCATTGGCAGTAGTATAGCCGAAAAAGACGCGCAATGCGCCGTCTGCACACCCAGCATTACCCTTGCTGGCTGATAGCCAGGCGTTCACCGAAGATCGCCCGCCCGATCCGCACCATCGTGGCCCCCTCAGCAATAGCAGCCGCCAGATCATCGCTCATGCCCATTGACAGCTCGCGCCAGCAGGTCTGCGGGTAGCGACGCGCCAGATCATCGCGTAGCTCGCGCAACATCGCGAAGTAGGGGCGCGCCTCTTCCGGGTGTTGCACAATCGGGGCAATGGTCATCAAGCCGCGCACCTCAAGCATGGGCAAGGCGATGATGGCCTCGATCGCGCGCAGCAATTCACTATACGCGGTTGCGTTCTGGATTCCGCCCGGCGCCCAGAATCCCTCTTTGCTGGCTTCACCACTGACATTGATCTGGAGCAGGATCGGCAGCCGACGCTCCTGCTCACGGGCATGACGATCCAGCGTCTCGGCGAGACGCGCGCTGTCAACGGAATGGATCAGGTCGAAGAGTTCCGCTGCGCGACGAGCCTTATTGCGTTGCAGATGACCGATCAGGTGCCAGCGCGGCTGCGGATTGAGCTGGCGGAGCGCGCCAATCTTGTGCTCGGCTTCCTGCACGCGATTCTCGCCCAGATCGGTCACCCCGGCGGCAACCGCCGCCGCAACCGCCGCCGGTGGGTGCGTCTTGCTCACGGCAATCAACTGAATCTCTTCTACCCTGCGACCAGCCGCAGCCGCAGCGTTCGCGATCTGCGCGCGCACCGCTGCCAGACGCTGGCGTAGTTCATCGTTCATAACCGCGCTCCCTGCACATCGATCAGCAGACGTTGTTCCAGCGGCGGATCGGGCGGCACGTGCGTGATAAGCAACAAACCGCGACCGGTTGGCAATGGCACGCTCAGTTCGAGCGGCGTTGCTCCACCTGGCGGCAGCACGACACTGCTGGTTCCTGGCGCGCGATAGCTCTCGCCGCTGCTATCGCGCAACTCGAAGGCGCTGATTGGAACAAGCAGATCGGTCGATCCCAGGTTGGTCACCGTTCCCTTCACCCGAATGCCGCCCGCAATCGGTTCGAGCGCCGTCACTTCTACCCGCAAGCGTTGATTGTTTACCACCGGATCGATCGCCTGCCCGCGATTGCCGGCAGCAAGCTGGCGCCACCATTCCTGGGCCGCGATCTGTATATCTGGGGCTAGATTCTGTAGCTCGAGCTGCGGCAGGCCGGGCAAGGGCAACACGGGCGTTGGCTGGCGGGCAAACTGATCGCGCAGCATCTCGGTGCGCACCGGCTGCGCGAAGATGCTGATACCGATCAAGATAGCAGCGCCAATCATACCGATGGCCCAAAATGGGATGGGCGCCGACTCATCGCGCATACGACGACTACCTTTTCACTGCTGGCAGAGACGGCTTCGCTCGCCGACGTTCTGCTGTGGGCTGCCAGGCTAGCATTGCGCCAATCCTTATTGTAGCCGGGTCGCCAATGCTTGACAAACTGTGCCGGATCGCGTATATTCGCCTACTGTCATCCACTGTGGTTAACTGTTCGCAACGCAACGGCGCGGTACGCTTTTCGCAGAGCGTAAGTGTGGTTGTTGCGTGGCGTTCAGCAATGCCACTGGAGGCAGCAGATTACCGGTTTGAAGGTAAGGAGAAATCGGCTATGAAGCGTTCGATCAGTCTCTTGCTGCTTGCTGGTATGCTGGCGGCAATGCTGGCAGCCTGTGGCGGCGGCACTGCCCAGCCAACAGCTACCCCGCAACCAGCAACGCAGGCGACCGCGGCTCCTACTGCCGCACCACAGCCCACGGCTGCTCCCACAGCTCCAGCTCAGGTGATCAAGATTGCCACTCAAAGCCCGTTGTCCGGCGGTCAGGCCGCGCTGGGCACCGGTATCAAGAATGCGGCTGAACTGGCGGTGCAGCAACTGTCAGGCCCGCTTGCCGAGCTTGGTTTCCGGGTTGAGCTGGCTCCGTTCGATGATCAGGCCCGCCCTGAGGTCGGTTCGGCCAACGCCAAGAACATCGTCTCGGATCAGGACATTCTCTGCGTGGTCGGTCACCTCAACTCGGGCGTGGCGCTGGCTTCGCTCCCCGACTACAAGAACGCTCGTTTGCCCATGGTCTCGCCGGCCAACACCAACCCGAACATCACCGAGGGCGGCTACGAAGTGGCCTTCCGCCTGGTCGGTCGCGATGATGTGCAGGGCGCAGTGGCCGAGCAGTTCGCCCGCGAGACGCTGAAGGTGAAGTCGGTCTACATCATCCACGACAACACCGCTTACGGCCAGGGCGTGGCCGAGTTCTTCCGCCGCGCCGCCGAGGCCAACGGGTTGCAGGTGCTGGGCTTCGAGGGCACCGAAGAGCGCAGCGACTTCTCGGCGATCCTGACCCCGATCCTTGCGGCCAGCCCCGATCTGGTCTTCTTCGGCGGTATCTACGACCAGGCCGGCCCCTTCTTCCGCCAGGCCCGCGACCGCGGCATCACCGCTCAGTTCATGGGTCCCGACGGCATGGAGTCGTCTGAGCTGGTGACGCTGGCCGGCGACGCGGTTGATGGTATGTACTACACCACCGTCGCTGCGCCGGTGAGCGAGTTCCCCGATGCGGCCAAGTACGCCCAAGACTATCAGGCAGCCTATGGCGAACCGGCGCCGGCCTTCTCGGCGCAGGCTTACGATGCTGCGGGCGTGTGTCTGACAGCGATTACCAACGCGGCCAAGGCTGCTGGCGGCAAGCCGACCCGCGCCCAGGTGCTCGAGCAGATTAAGGCGCTGACTGCGTTCAAGGGCATTACCGGAACCTACACCTTTAGCGCGAAGGGCGACCCCAACCCGGCAACCTACTTTGTGTTGCAGGTCAATGCCGCCGACTGGAATGCGAACAAGCTGATCAGCCGCCTCGAAATCGCGCCTCCTGGGGAAGCGGCGGCTGGCGGCGGCAGCGCGGCCAACTTCGATCTGGCCGCGCTGGCGGCCCGCCTCAGCGCCGTGGCCGGTCAGCTCGGCACGATCAAGATCGCCTCGCAAAGCCCGCTGTCCGGCGGTCAGGCCGCGCTGGGCACCGGTATGAAGAATGCTGCGGCGCTGGCCATCGATCAGCTCAATGCGCAGCTCGGCCCGCTCGGCATCAAGTTTGAGCTGGTGCCCTTCGATGACCAGGCCCGCCCTGAGGTCGGTTCGGCCAACGCCAAGAACATCGTCTCGGATCAGGACATTCTCTGCGTGGTCGGTCACCTCAACTCGGGCGTGGCGCTGGCAGCCCTGCCCGACTACAAGAATGCCCGTCTGGCGATGGTCTCGCCGGCCAACACCAATCCGAACATCACCGAGGGCGGCTACGAAGTGGCCTTCCGCGTGGTCGGTCGCGACGACGTCCAGGGCGTGGTGGCCGAGCAGTTCGCTCGCGAGACGTTGAAGGTGAAGTCGGTCTACATCATCCACGACAACACCGCTTACGGCCAGGGCGTGGCCGAGTTCTTCCGCCGCGCCGCCGAGGCCAATGGGTTGCAGGTGTTGGGCTTCGAGGGCACCGAAGAGCGCAGCGACTTCTCGGCGATCCTGACCCCAATCCTCGCGGCTAACCCCGATCTGGTCTTCTTCGGCGGTATCTACGACCAGGCCGGCCCCTTCTTCCGCCAGGCCCGCGACCGTGGCATCACTGCTCAGTTTATGGGGCCTGACGGCCTGGAGTCGTCTGAGCTGGTCGATCTGGCTGGCAATGCCGTCGATGGCATGCACTACACCACCGTCGCTGCGCCGGTGAGCCAGTTCCCGCGCGCCGCGCAGTATGCGCAAGACTATCAGGCAGCCTATGGCGAACCGGCGCCGGCCTTCTCGGCGCAGGCCTACGACGCAGCGAACATCTGCGCTGCCGGTATCCTGTCGGCGGCGGCAACTGCTGGCGGCAAGCCGACCCGCGCCCAGGTGGTGGAGGCAATTCGCGCGCTGCCGGCCTTCCCCGGCATCACCGGCACGTACACCTTCAACGCGAAGGGCGATCCGACAGTTGCCACCTACTTCGTATTGAAGGTCAACGCGGCTGACTGGAACGCCAACGAGCTGATCAGCCGCCTTGAGATTGCGCCACCCCAATAGTTCAGTTGGTTGAGATGCAGGTGCGCGGTAGTGTCTGCTACCGCGCACCTGCCTAATCTGCGTTCGGGAGAATTCATGGCTGTCGATGCTTCGGTTACCCCTGTCGCTGCGCGCCGCTCACCAGGCGAAGTGTTGCGGGTTGTCTTCGGTCCGGTTGGGCAATTGCTGGCATTTATCGTCGGCAGCGCAGTCAGTCTGTCAGTATTCGTCCTCTTGCTCGCGTTTCTCCTCTCTGCTGCGCAACCCGATATTTTGCAGCGAGTGATCATCATTCTGCCGCAGGTGATCATCGACGGCTTAGTGCGCGGGTTTCTCTTCGCCACTATCGCGCTCGGCTACACGATGGTCTACGGCGTGCTCGAGTTTATCAATTTCGCCCACGGTGAAGTCTTCATGATCGGCGGCGTGGTCGGCGCAACCGTCAGCTTCCTGCTGGTCAGCGCTGGCGCGCTTGAGAGCATCCCGCCAATAGTCTTTGTCTTGCTGGTGGTGCTGGTGGCAATGGTCTTCTGTGGCATGCTGGCCGTAACCGTCGAGCGCATTGCTTACCGCCCGTTGCGCAGCGCGCCGCGTCTGGTGCCGCTCATCTCAGCCATCGGTATGTCGCTTGTGCTGCAAGACCTTGCCCGGCTGGTGATGACCAACACGCCGCTCGGTTTTAATGCCCGCTATCAAACACCGGATTTCGGCAAGCCGATTCAGCTCTTCACAATGGAAGTCGGCGAGCGCAGTGTGCCGGTTATTCTCGGCCCGCGTGACCTGGTCTTTATTGTGACGGCTACTCTGATGCTGATCGTGCTGAACTACCTGGTGAATGCCACCAAATTGGGGAAGGCGATTCGCGCAACCGCGCAGGATATGCCAACCGCCAGCCTGATGGGGATCGATGTGAACCGCATTATTGCGCTGACCTTCCTGATCGGCGGCGCGCTCGGCGGCGCGGCAGGCGCGCTGTTTGGCTTGCGGATCGGCACGGTGAACCCCTACATGGGACTGATTCCAGGGTTGAAAGCGTTTACTGCCGCGGTGCTGGGTGGAATTGGCAATATCACGGGCGCCATGGTCGGCGGCATTGTGCTGGGATTTCTGGAAGCATTTGTGGCTGCCTATCTGGCTATTTTCACCGGCGGTAATTTCTCGGGCGCAGCTTATGCCGACATTGCCGCATTCAGTATCCTGATCTTGTTGTTGATCTTCCGGCCTTCCGGTCTGCTCGGCGAGGCGACAACGCAAAAGGTGTAAAGCCTATGACCACGAGCACTTCTTCGCCAGGTCTCTGGCAGCGCATGATAACGCCTCTGAGCAGCGGCCCCACCGCGTATGCGTTTTTGGTGCTGTATGTTGCCATCTGCTCGTGGCTATTGATTACCAACCCGCGCACTGAGCTGAGCACTGATGTCGTCTTCGTGCTCTTCATGCTCTCGATGCTGGTAGCCTACCGATCAAAGGTGGCAATGTGGTTCAAGGCGCTCCTGGGAGTAGTGGCGCTCGGCATCGTTTTGCCGTATTTCGGTACGCTCAATCCGTTTTACATCGATGTCGCCACCCAGGCCGGCATCTTCACGACGCTGGCGTTGGGCCTGAATGTGGTGGTCGGTTTTGCTGGTCTGCTCGACCTGGGGTATGTGGCCTTCTTTGCAGTTGGCGCTTATGCCTGGGCAATCTTCAGCACACCGCAATTGACCCTCATCAATCCAGCGCTCACCCCGATCGATCCGGTGATGTTTTATCCGTTCCTGATCATCGGCTTGATCCTCGGTTTGATTACCGGTGTGCTGCTCGGTTTGCCGGTCTTGCGTCTGCGCGGTGATTATCTGGCCATCGTTACCCTGGGTTTCGGCGAAGTTATCCGGGTCGTCGCTAACAATCTCGACCGGCCCGTCAACGTGACCAACGGTTCACAGGGTATTCGCGATATCGCTCGTCCGCCGCTCGTGCTGGTTGATCAGGCGCGCAATCTGGGTATCGTCGCTGATGACAACCGCCTCTACCAGCTCTTTTTCTACTATCTGGTGCTGATTATCGTGTTGCTGACCCTGATTGTGGTGTCGCGACTGAAGCACTCGCGTATCGGGCGCGCATGGGAAGCGATCCGCGAAGACGAAGTGGCAGCAGTGGCTCAGGGTATTCCGCGAGTGCGCATGAAGCTGCTTGCGTTCGCTATCGGCGCCTCGTTTGCCGGTGTGATGGGAGTGGTATTTGCCGCCAAACAGCTCTTTATCAACCCGCCGACGTTCGACCTGCTGCGTTCGATTAACATTCTGGCAATGGTGATTCTGGGTGGAATGGGATCAATCCCCGGCGCGATGCTGGGCGCGATCATCGTAACCATGCTCGACCTGCAAATCCTGCCTCGCACTGCCGCTGTCTTGCGGGAGGCGCAGGCCGCTGGCGCGCCGATTCCGCGCCAGTTCGATCCGACCCAGTACCAGCGCCTGTTCTTCGGCCTGTTGCTGGTCATCATGATGATCTTCCGCCCCGAAGGTCTCTGGCCTGATGAGCGACGGCGCGAGGAACAGCACGAGGTTGAGATTAGCGAAGCCGAAATCGAGGCTGAACAGGTCACGTCGGCAACAGACGCCGAGCCAGGGAGACAGGCATGACCCTCCTGCAAGCGAACAATATCACGAAGATCTTTGGTGGTCTGGTTGCGGTCAACGATGTTACCTTCACCGTTGAGCCGGGTAGTATTGTCAGTGTGATCGGCCCCAACGGCGCCGGCAAGACCACCTTTTTCAATGTGTTGACCGGAATCTACAAACCTGAGAAGGGCAATGTAATCTTTGCCGGTCAGGATATCACCGGCTGGCGCTCAGACCAGATCGCCGCGCTGGGGATGCGGCGCACCTTCCAAAATATCCGCCTCTTCGGCAATATGACTGTGCTCGAAAATGTGCTGGTTGGGATGCATGTGCATCTACGCGCCCCGATCTGGAGCATTATTTTTCGGGCCAGAAATGTGCTGCGCGAAGAGACAAAGGCGCGCGCGAAAGCGATGGAATTGCTGAGTTTTGTCGGTATTGCTGACAAACGCGATGAGCTAGCCAAGAACCTGCCCTACGGCGACCAGCGTCGTCTGGAGATTGCCCGCGCGATGGCCGGCGACCCCAGGCTCATCTTGCTCGATGAACCGACCGCCGGCATGAACCCCCAAGAGACAGCGGAAGCAACCCAGTTGATCCGTCGCCTGCGCGACGAGCGCGGGGTAACGGTGATCCTGATCGAGCACGATATGCGTTTGGTGATGTCGATCTCTGAGCGTATCTCGGTGCTTGATTACGGCACCAAGATTGCCGAAGGCGATGTGCAGACCATTCGCTCGAACCCGCGCGTGATCGAAGCCTACCTTGGCAAGGGCGCTGCTGGCCGCGCTGCCTAGTTTAGAGGATGCTATGGCGCTCCTTGAGTTACACAATATCCATACCTACTACGGGAAGATTCACGCCCTGAAGGGCATCTCAATGACCGTCGAACAGGGCGAAATCGTCACCCTGATCGGCTCCAATGGCGCCGGCAAGAGCACGACTCTGCGCACAATCTCAGGACTGCTGAAGCCGCGTCAGGGCCAGATTACGTTCAAAGGCGAGCGGCTTGACCATCTGCCGCCCCACGAGATTGTCAGGCGCGGAATCGCCCAGGCCCCGGAAGGACGACGTATCTTCCCGCGCCTGACCGTGCTGGAAAATCTTGAGATGGGCGCATTTCTCTATAACACGCGCAGCCCTGAGTACCAGGCTGACCTTGATCGGGTACTGACGCTCTTCCCCCGTCTGCGCGAACGGGTCAGTCAGAAAGGCGGCACGCTGTCGGGCGGCGAGCAGCAGATGCTGGCGATTGGGCGCGCCTTGATGACGCGTCCGCAGGTGCTGCTGCTCGATGAGCCTTCGATGGGCCTGGCGCCAGTGCTGGTTGAGCAGATTTTTGAAATTATCCAGACCATCAATCAGCAAGGGACGACCGTGCTGCTGGTGGAGCAAAATGCGCTCCAGGCGTTGTCGATCGCCCATCGCGGCTATGTCTTGCAGAGTGGATCGATCGTGCTGGAAGACAGTGCAGCCAATCTGCAAACCAATGAGATGGTGCAGAAGGCGTATCTGGGAATCGATTAGCAGCATGCCGCTCCCAGATGACAGTCTGCACGCTCAGGCACGCTGCGCGCGCAACGTCTGATCGAACAGGGGTGTTGATGATAGAGCGCCAGCAGCGACGTTGCAGAGCAATGTCGCTGCTGGTTTGTGGTTGATCTGATCATCGCCGGCCAAAGCCTGCTCTAGTGTCGCGTCTACCTGTGCGCATTCTCTCCGTTCATACACTGTTACGGAATATCCTGTTCGCCAACTACTGGTTGTTTCCTCCCGCCTGAACAGGGGATTAGGGCGCGAAGCGCCCGCCGCAATCCCCTGCGTCAGCGGGTAGGATGCCTCATACTAACTTTAGGTCTACAATAAGCTATGTCCAGGCAATCGATACTCGCATCGCCCCTAACTGATTGTTTCAAGGGCGGACAGAACGCATGATCGGCACGGCATTCCATGGTTTGGGGACGCCTTAGACGCCCTCACCCCCTATCCCCCTCTCCCGCGCGCGGGAGAGGGGGAACGCAACCCCAGGTCTGTGCCGTTCCGATCAGGCAAAACGAGGCTGGCGCACTTGTTTTCTGTCCGCCCTTGAACCTGATTGTTCGGGACAGAGGAGGGTTTGTGTGGCTGCCCGATACGTGACCATCTATCTAAAGTCGGTATCACCACCCGCTTCTGCTGCTGCCCTCTCCCGGAGGGAGAGGGGCTGGGGGTGAGGGCGTGCAGCGGGAGCGGGGTTGGGGGTGAGGGCGAGCGGGGAATAGCCGCGCCACCGTGTTGACGCCGTTTGCAGTTGTCATACCAACTTTAGGTGTCCAATCATCTTTAGATCAGCGCGCGGCGCTTCCCGCGCGCCCGTGCCATCCTGCTGGCTGGTCAGGAGCGTGTGGCGCCGTCCCGATCCATGTCATTGCGAGGGCGCGCCAGCGCCCGAAGCAATCCCCCGCGTCAGCGGGAGTCGTGCCTCAGCGCCC
>FWWL01004627.1_pt1 | contig 19448 bp, 18 predicted proteins | sample 2228331 | NCBI WGS metagenome assembly FWWL01 (sample SAMEA103939775, study PRJEB20133) | metagenome | reverse complement strand
CTTTGGACTTCCCACTTAAACGGGTTGTCTAAGGTGTCCAGATACCTATGAATGCTTTGGGGGAGTGTGAGTTCGTAGGAGGTTATGAGAGGCGCGCTCTTACTACTCATTCGCTTTCAACTCCTTATCCTTACTAATTATATTGGCTTGTGTATGTAGTAAAGTATAGGCAGGTTTTGTTAAGAAAGTTGGGTGCTGTTCATGACCCTCTCAAAGCTCATGGCGCACAAAGATAAGGTTCAAGAGGGTAAGGAGACCTCCCGTCAGGCTCAGTTGGGACAACTTCCTCGGTCTTAAAGCCCCCAATATGTTGAGATGGACCAAGACCGCATAGTAAAGCCAGAGGAGGGATGTGGCAAAGAGTTTGGGGTCGCTTATCCAGTGCTTACCCAAAAAGCTCCTTGACCATATGCTGCCGAAGATGAGCGTCATGGTAAGGGCTACGAAGGCTATGTTGAGGAAGAGTCTTTCCGAGACCATCAGGGTGTTTATGGGCATGAAAAAGCCCGAGAGTTCTTTGTGCTTTAGCTTGCCCTCCAGCAGTATCCTGAAGAAGGAGGAAAAGCTACCGAAGAAAATACCCGCGTAGCTTATAACCGCAAAGATTATGTGGAAGGTATAGAGCAGGCTCCTGTAGGGGGATGGCTCCGAAGGTATGGCTAATAGGGTTGAAAGAAAGCCCACAAAGGACAGTATGGCGTAAAACCTCGATACCTGAGGGTTTATCAGAGAGTAAAGGAAAAGTGCCAGAGCTATGAGATTACCCAAGAAGGAGGAAAAGCCATAGACATCCGCAAAGGGAAAACCACCAACCTGAAGGGTCTTCATACCCACGGCGGTAAAATAGACACCTCCGGCGGACAGACCCAGCACCGAAGGAAAATACCTGCTCAAACCTAAGTAATAAAAGCCTACGGAAGAAAAGAAGGCTGTTATGTAAAGGAGAGCGCTTATCAAAAACCGGCGTATAGTAAAATAATAACTGCATGATAAGGGTCTTTGTAGGTTTTTTTACCACCAAGCAGATACACGAACATGTGGAGCAGATGTCCCAAAAATGGGATAGATACATAAAGGGAAATTGGGTAAAGCCCCAGAACTTGCACATAACTCTCCAGTTCATAGGCGAGGTAGAGGAGAGCACGCTCGTGGGTGTGTTAAAAGCTATGCAGGAGGTGGCACAAGGGCAAAGACCCATAGACATCAAATACAGGTCCTTGGGTGTCTTTCCCAATCCGGACAGGGCGCGCGTGCTGTGGATGGGTGTGTCTGAGGGACATGATAGGCTGAAAGCCCTTGCCCGTGAGGTAATCAGAGCCAACAGGAGGGCAGGCATAAAGGAGGAAGGCAAGCCCTTTCACCCGCATGTGACCGTATGCAGGATAAAGGAGTTTGACAAGAGAAAGCTAAAGGAGATGCTAAGGCAGTATGAAAATACCCCCTTCGGCACCGACAGGGTTGATAAAATAGCAATAGTGAAGAGCTCGCTTACTCAGGTGGGACCCATATACACCGTTATAGAGGAGTTTTACTTTGGCGGATAGGCTGGATTACAAAAAGGCTGGTGTGGACATACAAAAAGCGGAAGAGTTTGTGCAAATCATAAGGGAGAAGATTGCATCCTTACCTCAGGTCCTTCTCTTTGGGAGCTTTGCAAGCGGTCTGGAGATACGGGGCTACAGGGAGCCCGTGATAATGCTGACCACCGACGGAGTGGGAACGAAGCTCAAGATAGCCCAGGCGGTCAGCGTGCATAACACGGTGGGCATAGATTTGGTTGCCATGAACGTCAACGACGTGATAACCTCCGGTGCAAAGCCCTTGGGATTTATGGACTACATAGCCATGGGCAAGCTGGACCTTAAGCTCCTGAGCCAACTTATGGACGGGATAGTGGAGGGTTGTAAGCAGGCACAGGTGCCCTTAATAGGTGGAGAGACGGCGGAGATGCCCGACTTTTATCCACCCGGTGTTTACGACCTTGCGGGTTTTTGCGTGGGAGTGTGTGAAAAAGAAGAGCTGATAACGGGTAAAGATATAAAACCCGGAGACGTTATATTAGGGCTTGAGTCCTCCGGACTTCACAGCAATGGCTTTTCTCTGGTGAGGAAGGTTTTAGAGCTTAGGAAGATAGGCTACGAGGACAGGGTGGAGGAGTTTGGGCACAGGATGGTATGGGAGGTGCTATTAGAACCTACGCGCATATACTGGCACCAAGTAAAGGAACTTCTTCATAAGGTTAAAATCAAAGGCATGGCTCACATAACGGGCGGAGGCATAAGAGGAAACCTCGTAAGGATACTACCCCAGGGAAGAAAGGCTGTGGTGGAAAAGGCGAGCATACCAAAAAAGTCCGTGTTTGAGTGGATAGCAAGACTCGGCGGGATAGAAGAGGAGGAGATGTATAAAACCTTTAACATGGGCGTGGGCTTTATGGTAGTGGCGGAGAAGGAGGATGCGGACAAGGTGCTCTCTGTTTGCAAGGACGCCTTCGTGTGCGGAGAGATTAAGGAGGGTCAAAAGGATGTACTTCTTGTCTAAGGTCCTGCTCATAGTTCTTCTGAGCGTAGCTCTCTCTTACTCCCAAACCATCAAGGAGGTGGAGATAAGGGGGCTCAGGTACATACCGGAGGAATCCATAAGGGGTTTGATTAGGTCGGTGCCCGGAGCCACCTACAGCGCGGATTTGGTGAAAGAGGACATAAGAAGGCTCTACAGGACGGGCTTTTTTGAAAGGGTTGAGGTCTACCGTGTGATGGAGGCAGACCAGGTAAGGCTCATCTATGAGCTTGAGGACCTTCCGGTCATATACATGATAGAGTTTGTGGGAAACAGAAAGCTAAAGGCGGACGAGCTTGAAAAGTACATAGGCATAGAGACGGAGGTGGGCAAGATAGACATAGAGGAAGCCACCAGAGCCTTTACGTCCTCACCCGCCATAGAGGAGAGGGTGTCCGCCCAGAGGAAGGTTAAGCTGGGAAGGGTATTAAGCCCTCAGGAAATAGACTTTATAAAGAGGCGTATAGTGGAAGCTTACCTAAAAGAGGGTTATCCCAACGTGGATGTCTCTTACGAGCTGGTGCCCAAGAAGGGGGCTTCCAAGCTGGTCTTTAAGATTGTGGAGGGTCAGCCCGAGTATCTGGCGGGCGTGCATATAGAGGGCAATAGGACCTTCAAGAGGGGCAAACTCATAGACCTGATGACGCTAAAGCCCCCAAGCCTCTTGGCTCTAAGACTGCGCCCTCCCTTTAGCGAGGAGATACTCAGGGAGGACATAAGGAAAATAGAGGAATTTTACAAATCGGAGGGCTTCCTTGAGGTAAAGGTGTCCTACCAAGTTAAGAAGAGGGACAACAGGTATGATGTGTTCATAAGGATAGAGGAGGGACCAAGATACAGGCTGGGTGAGGTCAAGATTGAGGGCAATACCCTCTTTGCTCAGTCGGAGCTCATAGGCAACGTGCTGAAAAAGAACCGGGGGGGCTATTACAGGCAGGAAGTCATAGACAAGCTCTTGGAAAACATAAGAAACAGATACTCTTCCATAGGCTTTTTGAACGTGCAGTGGGACAAAAGGGAAAGGGTCAGGGACAGGAAGGTGGACATAACCATAGAGTTAAGCGAGGGAGAGCCCGTCTATGTGGGAAAGATAAGCGTGAGGGGTAACTACGAAACCAGGGACTATGTGATAAGGAGGGAGATGAGGTTTCAAGAAGGTGAGCTGGCAAACTTGGGTGAGCTGGAAAGGTCCAGAAGCAGGATATTCAACCTGGGGTATTACGAAGATGTATCCATAGAACCCATACCTACGGGAGAGAAAAGTTGGGACATACTGGCAAACATAAGGGAGCGCTTCACCGGTCAGATTTCGGTGGGTCTTGGCTACAACGAGGTTACCAAAGTATCGGGCTTTGTGTCCATCCGAAAGGGAAACTTCAGGGGAACGGGCGATATAGCGGGCTTTTCCATATCCTACGGCACAAGGTCCAGGGACAACTCGGTATCCTACACAAAGAGGTGGTTTTTGAACCAGCCCATTGACCTCACCGGTAGCCTGTTTGACAGGCGGGTGGAGTATAACACCTACACGGTGAGCAGGCTCGGTGCCAACTTTGTATTCTCAAAGGAGCTCAGTGAGTTTTGGAAAGTTAGCGCCGGCATAAGCTTGCAAAAAGTAAGATACTCGGACATATCTCCCGATGCATCGGTGGTAATCCAACAGGAGGCGGGCACCAGACAGTCAAGGAAGCTCCTGTTCGGTCTTACGAGGGATACAAGGGACAGCTACCTCTTTCCCACCAAGGGCTCTCTCACGGAGCTTGACTTGTCAAGCGCCGTTCCCGTGCTGGGGGGCACGGAACGCTTCAACAAGCTCGTCCTTTCCCATCAGTTTTTCTTCAAGGATACCATCTTTGATACGGGCGTCATATGGGGTGTGAAGGGTGTCTTCGGTATCGTTGAACCCTACGGCGGCAAGACGGTGCCTCTGGACGAGCGCTTCTTCGTGGGCGGAGACTTCAGCGTCAGGGGATACTCCTACGGGTATGCGGGACCTCTGGACCCCAACACCAACGACCCCGTGGGAGCCAAAAAGCAAGTCCTCTTTTCCACCGAGCTCAACATACCCATATACAAAAACGTCTTCTACGGTGCTGTCTTTTTTGATGCGGGGCGCGGTGCGGACGACTACAAGGACCTAAAGGACCTTAGGGCGGGCTACGGTCTGGGCATAAGGTTCATAACCCCCTTTGCCCCCATCAAGCTGGACCTTGCCTTCAAGACCAAGAAGGTGCCCGGAGATAGGAGCAGGAGTAGATTTCACTTCGTCTTGGGCACATTTTTCTAATTATGAGGATTCCCAGAGCTCTTACGGTAGCGGGTTCGGACAGCGGAGGAGGCGCGGGCATACAGGCGGACCTGAAAACCTTTACCGTCTTGGGCGTCTACGGCATGAGCGCCATAACATCCATAACGGTCCAGAACACCCAAGGTGTCTACGGAGTTTTAGACATACCTCCTCATATGGTCTACGACCAGATAAGGGTGGTGGTCCAGGATATAGGCGTGGACGCTCTTAAGACGGGCATGCTATCAAGCTCCGAGATTATCAGGGCGGTAGCGCAAGCCATAAGGGACTTTGAGCTTAAAAACCTGGTGGTGGATCCCGTGATGGTCAGCAAGTCGGGAGACCCACTCCTGAAAGAAGAGGCAAAGAAGACCCTCGTGCAAGAGCTCATCCCCCTGGCGCTCATAATCACTCCCAACATCCCCGAGGCTCAGGAGCTGTGCGGTTTTGAGATAAGGACGCTTGAGGATATGGAAAGGGCTTGCAAAGAGCTCATCGCCCTTGGCTGTGGGGCTGTCCTGCTCAAGGGAGGGCATATGCAGGGTGAGAAGTCCGTTGATGTGCTCTACGACGGGAAGGAGTTTGAGTATATGGAGGGCAGGTTTATAAGGACCAAGAACACCCACGGCACCGGTTGCACCATATCTTCCGCCATCACCGCCTACATTGCCAAAGGTCTGGAGCTCAGACATGCGGTCTTAAAAGCCAAGGAATACATACAGGGAGCTATAGAGAACAGCCTACCCTTGGGCAAGGGTCATGGACCCCTAAACCACATGTGGATGTTCTATAAGTTTGAAGAGCCTTAGGAGCACCTCGTTTATGAGGAGCATACCCCTGAGGCTCAGCCTCATGCGGTCCCCTTCCTCCTCAAAGAACTCTCCCATACACTCTATCACCTCCCGCCATCTTGGGAAGGTGTTCTTGGACACACCCTCGGAAGTCCTCAGCTTGACAAAGAGATAATCTTTGAGGAGTTCCACACCCCTTAGCTCTTCCCTCTCCACGATGGGTCTTTGACCCCTTTGAACCATCCGGGCGTAGAGCTCCAAGTTTCTTGCATTGCCCCATCTCTCATTCCTTACAAAGCTCCAGGCGGACACGCCCACACCCAAAAACTCCTCATGGTTCCAGTAGGTCAGGTTGTGCTTGCACTCATAACCCCTTTTGGCGTAGTTGGATACTTCATAGTGTTGAAAACCCAAGCTTGTCATGGTGTGGTGTATGAGCAGAAACATCCTCTCCACCTGTTCCTCATCGGGCAGGGTTATGAAACCCTTTCTGTGCATGTGTCCTATGAGCGTGTCCTCGTAAGGTGTTAGCAGGTAAAAGGAGGAGTGCTTTATGGGTAAGCCCTCTATGACCCTTAGCTCTTCCTCCAAATCCTCTGGGCTCTGTCCGTGATACCCGTATATGATGTCTACGCTTATGTTTTCAAAGCCGGCGCTGTAGGCATCATCAACACACTTTAAAGCCCTCTCGGGCGTGTGAGCCCTTCCGAGGGTCCTTAGCCCCCTCTCGCTGAAGCTCTGAACCCCTATGCTCACCCTGTTAAAACCTATGTCCCTTAGGACCTTAAAGTCCTCCCTTGTGTAGTCTTCCGGGTTGCACTCTATGGTAAGCTCCTCAAGGGTATCAAGGCCGCACATGCGGGAGAGTTCCTCCAAAAACTTTGCGTAAGCGTAGGGCTTGAGGATGGAGGGTGTGCCACCGCCCAGGTATAGGGTTTTTAGACCGAGATCTATGTCCTTGTATAGGCTTAGCTCTCGAAGAAGTAGCTCCAGATAGGCTTGGGGCTGTGAGTAAGAGGTAAAAGAAACAAAGTCACAGTAAGGACACTTATGGTGGCAGAAGGGTATGTGCATGTAGAGAGCTCTAACCATGTTGGTGGAACTTTATGGGGCTGAGCCTGTATTCTCTGATGATGGAAAAACACAGACCCAGAATGAGGCTAAAGGTGAGGATGGAGCTCCCTCCGTAGCTAACCAACGGCAAGGGGATGCCAACGACCGGAGCCATACCCACGGTCATCAGGAAGTTTACGGAGCTTTGAAACATAAAAAGCAGTGCGGAGCTTCCCAGAAAGAGCTTGGCGACCGTGTTCTGGACCTTGAGGGCATAATCCATGAGCAGGAAGAATATACCGAGAAAGCATACCAAGAGTAAAAAGCTGACCACAAAGCCCCACTCTTCCGCTATCACCGCAAAGATAAAGTCCGTGTGTTTTTCCGGTAGGAAAAGAAGGTGTGCCTGCGTGCCTTTTAAAAAGCCCTTTCCCAGAAGACCTCCTGAGCCTATGGCTATGGTGGACTGTATGAGCTGATAACCGCTACCCGCATAATCCTCGTAAGGGTCAAGGACAGCCAGTATCCTCTGGCGCTGGTAATCTTTGAGGAGATGCCAAAGCAACGGTGAGGAGAACACAAACACCAAACCCGAGATGATAAAATACCTGAGCCTTACACCGCGCATAAAAAGGATGCCTACAAGGATTACCCAGTAGATTACCGCTGTGCCTAGGTCGGGTTGTTTGAGGGTTAGGACGCTCGGTATGGTAAGGCTCAGAAGCATTATGCCCGTTTCTTTGCTGATGAGCCTTTTTATATGGATTACCGAGTAGGATATGAAGAGAATGAGGGAAAACTTCATAAACTCGGAGGGTTGGATGCTCACGGGTCCCAGGTCTATCCACCTTTTGGCGCCGTAGACCGTCTTACCAACCAGAGGCACAAGGACGAGGAGCAAAAGGTTTAGCATGTATATCAAGAGCGAGCTGTCGTAAAGAAACCTGTAGTTTACGCGCGAAAGGACAAGCATCACGACCCATCCCATGAGAAGATAGAGGAAGTGTTTTAAGAACATGCCCGTGGGACCGTCTTTATAAGTAGCGCTGAGAACACCCAAAAGACCTATGAGCTCTACCGCCAAAACCAGACCTATGAGCCTAAGGTCGTAGCTTTTGAGGTCAAGCCTCATGATAAACCAGCCTTGAGCAGTTGGGGCACCTTACCACCTTGCGGAATGTGAGCTCGGAATAAAGGGCTGAGGGTAGTATGTAGCCACACCCACCGCACGCCCTGAAGCTGTCCACCTTGACCGCCACCGGCAATCCCACCTGAGACTTCAGTCTCTCATACTCTTGAAGCACCTCTTTATCCGTCCTCTGCCTCAGGGCAGAAAGCTTTGAGGTCAAGTCCTTTAGTTCCTCTTTCAGCCTCTTTGAGTCCTCACGCACCTCACGGAGCTCTTCATCCAACTCTTTGAGCGCCCTTTCCATGGTTTTTGAAAACTCCTTTATCTTCACTTGAAGTTCTTCTTTGCGTCTCCTTAACTCTTCCAGCTCCTCCGAAAGGCGCACCATACACCCTTCCTTTTGAGCCCTTTCCCTTAGAGCCCTCTTGTAGTCCTCGCTCCTTTTGACTACGTTCAGAACCCTCTCCGCCCTTTTGAGACCCTCCCTGCATTGCTCCATCTTCTCACGGACTTGGTTTATCTCAGCCTGCAAAAGGGTAAGCTCAGCCAACATCTGCGCGTGTTTGTTCTCCCAGTCCCCTTTGAGGCTCAAGAGCCTCTCCTCCTCGCCTTTGAGCCTCTGCATGGCTTTCTCTAACCTCTGAATCCTCTCCTCGTAGTCTTGGAGTTCCAATATCTTTTTGATGTCCATAAGCATTTATAATATAGACATGCTGGACCTGCTCATCAAGGAAGCCCTCGTGCCCCAAAGGGGCGCACGCCTCAATGTAGGTATAAAGGACGGAAAGGTTGTCTTCGTGGATAAAAAGGAGGAACCCGCCAAGGATGTTATAAACGCCGGCGGTAAGCTCCTGCTTCCCTCCTTCGCCAACATGCATACTCACATCTCCATGACCCTTCTGAGGGGACTGGGTAGCGACCTTCCACTAATGGACTGGCTACAGAGGGTCATATGGCCCCTGGAGGGTGAGTTTGTCTCTCCCGAGTTCGTCAGGGACGGAGCCCTCATAGGCGTTGCGGAGAGCATACTTTCGGGGACTACCCTTCTCATGGACATGTATTTCTTTGAGGAAGCCCTGGCGGAGGTTGCCAAGTCTGCGGGTGTGCGTGTAGGTCTGGGCTTTGGCATTCTGGACTTTCCCACCAAGGTGGCAAGGACACCCAAGGAATACATACAGCGTGCAAGGGAGTTTATAAAGACCTTCAAAGGGGATGAGCTTGTCTTTCCGGTGCTTTGCCCTCACGCCACCTACACATGCGGACCCTCCACCTGGCAGATGGTAAGAGAGCTATCGGAAGAGGAGGGTGTGCTCATACACACGCACGCGGCGGAGACAAAGGAAGAGGTAGAGAGGGTAAAGGAAGCCTACGGTAAGACACCCGTGATGCATCTGGAGTCTTTGGGTCTTCTCTCCGATAAGCTCCTGTGCGCCCATATGGTATGGCTCAGCGAGGAGGAGAGGGAGCTCATAAAAGAAAGGGGGGTTAAGGTTCTTCACTGTCCGGAGAGCAACCTCAAGCTGGCTTCGGGCATAGCACCGATTGGCGACTACGTAAAAAGGGGTATCCATGTTTGCCTGGGAACGGACGGACCCGCATCCAACGACAACTTGGACATGCTGGAGGAGATGGCGACGATGGTAAAGCTACAAAAAGGAATCTCCCTTGATGCCAAGGCTCTGTCCGCTAGCCAAGCGCTTGAGATAGCCACCTACAACGGCTTCTCTGCGTGCGGTATAAAGGCGGGCAGGGTAGAAGAAGGCTTTGAGGCGGACCTGATGCTCATAGATACGGACAAGCCCCACCTCCAGCCACTTTACGACCCCATAGCGCAGGTAGTTTATTCCGCTAAGTCTTCGGATATAGACACGGTAATCTGTAAGGGAAGAATACTCATGGAAAAGAGAGAGCTCAAGACTCTGGACATGGATGAGGTCAGACATGTGGCGAGAAAGTGGAGGGAACGCATACTAAAAAGGCTATGATTCAGTCTACATACTCATACCTGAGGGTTATGGACAGGTAGGACCTATCCACATTACGTTCCCTCGGTACGTAGATAATTGGTTTCTCGCGGTAAATGCAGTGGGGTTTGTAGAAGATAGGTCCTATATGTACGTGTTCCTTGTGCTTGAAGTGATGGTGCCAATGATGGTGGTGTTTGCTCTTGGGTGGATGGGCTAAACCTACCGAAGCCAACCCCATAATCGCGAGAAGGACTAACACCTTCATGGCTCTACCTCCTTCGGTTCCTTGAACGATGAAGATAAGCTATCCTGTATGAAAAATCCATTAAAATTTATCCATACGGGGTGTGGCTCAGGTGGCAGAGCGTCGGCTTCGGGAGCCGAAGGTCAGGGGTTCAAGTCCCCTCACCCCGATTGGAAACGCGTTATAACCCTCTCCACAACCCTCTTTATCTCATCCCTTACTTCTCCTTCCCTCGGACTGTCCAACAGCGTGGTATACATGTAGCTCCTGTCTGCATCCTCATCAAACTCTTCAAAGTCCACACCTTCCAAAACCCTTCGGGCTTCCTGGGGAAGTTCTTTGAGCATATCCCTCCCGCACATCTCAAGCCACAGCAGAGCCCATGCCCTCGCCAGAGCTATCGGATGGTATCCTCCACCGCCCAGATAGACACCATCTCCAAAGATTTCCCTTACCATCCTGAAGGCTCTCAAAAACCCCCAGTTGGAAAGCCTGAACTTGGAAAGGTAATCCTCCTCCAGGGCGTCCGTGCCCAGTTGCAAAACATAGACCTCCGGCTCGTAATACTCCTTCAGGAAGGGAAGGACCCTTTCCAAGACATACAGATACTCGCTGTCGTTTACACCCTTGGGCAAAGGAAGGTTCATGTTGGCATACCTTCCTCTGCCCTCTCCCACTTCATCTTCGTGGCCCCTTCTGAAGGGAAAGGCATACTCGGGCGATTGATGGACGGAGAAGACAAAGACCTGGTCCGTGTTATAGTAAAAGTCCTGGACGCCGTCGCAGTGGTGGGCATCCAAGTCTACGTAGAGAATCCTCCTAAAGCCCCTTTTCCTCAAAACCTCCAGAGCTATGGCGGGGTCGTTTATAAAGCAAAAGCCGTTAGCCCTTGAGGGGTAGGCGTGGTGCATGCCCCCCGCCGGACTAAAGGCTATAAAACCTCTAAGGAATAGCTCCACAGCCTGCGCGGAAGAGCCGGTGGCAAGGAGAGAACCCTTCCACATGGCGGGCGATAGGGGGTTTTCATAGGTCCCTATGTTGTAAAGCTCCCTAAAGCCCTTTTCTACCTTGCCCTCCGCATCGCATTTCTTGAGAGCCTGTATGTAGTCGGGGGTGTGGAAGAGCAGGAGCTCCTCATCGGTGGCGGGTCTGCCTTCCTCCATCTGGCCCTCATCTATTGCGTCAAGGGCTTTCAAAAAGTCAAGCAGGAGCGACACACGGGGTATGCGAAGGGGATGGTTTTTGGAATACCTCAGCTTCCTGTATCTGTAGCTACCCACGAGCTTTGAATCAGCCTTCACCGCCTGCCATCCTCTTGAGCAGGGTATGTATCTCCCTGTAGTTTATGTCTCCGGCGAGCACGTAGGTTTTAGAGCCGTAGTTGAACCTGCTGGATATGGTTATGCAAAAGTCATCGGTAGCTTGGGAGATGTAAATGTCGGACATGTAAACTCCATGTTCCATGGCTTGCTTAAAATAGGGCTTGTCCGACCTGTCCGCGCCCTTGCGACCCGTCTTTATCCGGTAATCCACCTTGGGGTTGGTGATGTTGTTGGATATCTGAATACCTCGTTCGTTCATTATGTAAAAGAGCTCAAAGTAAGGATGGCTTTTGAAAAGGTCGTAAAGCACGTATTCCCACGTGTCCTTGTCCGCTTTTGTCAGGGTGTCAACTACGGACATAAAATCCTTGAGGAGCTTTTCTTTTATATGAGGTATGAGCTCCTTGGTTCTGTATTCGCACACCACTATGGATTGGGGCTCATCGTGGTACATGAAAAAGGACACATCCTTTATACTGCTGAGCCTGTCTTTTACCCTTCTTACCCTTTCAAAGACCTCTTCCAGCGTCTTTATCCTCTCCAGGTTCAAAAGCATGCCGTGCACAAACACGGGGGAAGACTCCGCATACAGCAGGGAATACTCCCTGTGAAACTCCTCCATCAGACCTTTTATGCTCTTCTTGTCCAAGAGCTTCTTTGATATCACGTATACGCTCCTGTCCTCCTCAGAAAAGTAAGCATCCCCTTCTATACTCTCCTTTACGTCTTCATACAGTATCTTGAAAAGCCCTCGTTCTTTTTCCAGACCGTGCCTGTCCCTGAAGTCTTTGGTGCGGTCCAAGGTAAACACATACAGGTAGACCTTCTGACCCAAAAGGCTCCTAAGCCTCTGCAATACGGAGATACGTGCCTCTTGGTGCATACTCAAGTAGTGGAGAAGGACGTCGTGGAATATGATGCCCATGTAGTTGCCCTTCCTGTCAACAACCATCACGGGCTTTTTACCGGAGGTAAAGAGGCTCAAAAGGGTAAGAAGACCCTGCAAGTCCACGTTCACGTTTTTGACCTTGCTCACCAGATGGCTTATGTCCACCGCTATGACGGATGGTTTATACCTTGCCAGCTTGGCTTCATTCCTGTAGATTACTCCCAAGGGCTTGCCATCCTTTACGGAGACCAGCATATCGTAGATGGGGTTGTCCTCGAAGACTTTAAGCACTTCCTCCACGCTCGCATCCCATCTTACGGTTGGCACACCCGTGCAAAGTTGGGAGAGCTCTATCCCCTTCATAACCTCAGGGCTTTAATCCTTTGGACAGCCTCCATGAGCCTCTCGGTGGGCACGGTCAGGGAAATCCTAAAGTATCCCTCTCCGTGTTCTCCGAAGCCGTTACCCGGCGTGCAGACTATTCCGCACTCGTCCAAGAGCTTGGAGACAAACTCGGCGGAAGTATAACCCTTGGGAACTTTAACCCAAAGGTAGAAGGTAGCATCGGACCTATAGACCTCAAGCCCTGCAGATTCTAAGGCCTGTGTCATGGCAGTTCTTCTGTCCCTGTATACCCTTCTTATGTTCTCTATGTACTCTTCGGGAAGGTTTAGTGCGGTTATGCCCGCTTCCTGAATGGCTTGAAACTGTCCCGAGTCTACGTTGGTTTTGACCTTACCCAGACCCGCTATGAGGTCTTTATTACCAACCGCAAACCCAAGACGCCAGCCGGTCATGTTAAAGGTCTTTGAGAAGGAGTGAAACTCTATGGCTACATCCTTTGCACCCTCTACCTCAAGTATGGAAGGGGGCTTTCTGTCGGAGAAGTATATCTCCGAGTAGGCAAGGTCGGAAGCCACTATTATGTTGTGCTCTTTTGCCCACTGGACGAGTTCCTTGTAAAAGTCCAACGTAGCGGTGGCGGATGTGGGGTTGTTGGGATAGTTAGCCCATATTATCTTAGCCCTCTTGAGAACGTCCTCGGGGATGCTCTTAAAGTCAGGCAAAAAGTTGTTCTCTTCCTTCAAGGGCATTATGTAGGGCGTTCCGCCGGCAAAGATAGTCCCTATCTTGTAGACAGGGTAGGCTGGGTCAGGACATAGGACCACATCACCGGGATTTACAAACGCCAAGGGAAAGTGCGCTATGCCTTCCTTTGAGCCTATGAGAGTAACTACCTCCTTCTCAGAATCTACATCCACACCGAAGCGCTTTTTGAACCATTGAGCAACCGCCTGCCTAAAAGATAGCATACCCTCGTAGGAGGGATACCTGTGATGCTCGGGCTTTTCCACAGCCCTTTTCATGGCGGAGACTACGGGTTCGGGGGTGGGCATGTCGGGGTCTCCCACCCCCAAATCAATCACGTCCACGCCCTGGGCAATCTTCTCCCTCTTCTTCTTGTCAATCTGGGCAAAAAGGTACGGCGGTAAAACCCTGATCCTCTCCGCATACTCAAACATCATTGACCTCCTTTGCCTTTTTTCTTGCGAGCTCTCTTTTATAGTGTTCAAGGGCTAACCTTTCTTGCTCCCTGTAGAGGTCTTCCCTGCTTATGAGGTTTTCCCAGTCCACCTTGTCCGCCCAAAACCAGGGACCTTCCACGCACGCAAGTCTTTGAGAACCCTCCACCCAAACCCTGCATACCAGACAGAGCCCCACCGAGTCCAGCATGTGGACGTTCACCATAGCCATCACCCTCGGATACATCTTAGATAGCTCCTTTGAAAGCTCGTTGGAACCGGCGGTGTAGACAAGGTCATAGCCTCCCCTTTGTGTGGGCGCTTCCTCGTAGAACACATTATCAAACAGAGCGTTGTAAGTTTCAAGCAAGCCCCTTACAGGCTCACCCACCACCACCAAGTCAACGGCGTTGCCCTTTTCCCTCAGGTGCTTGGCTACGTTTATCACGGGAGATATGCCCCAGCCGTAGGCATAGGCTAAAACCCTTCCGTAGTTTTCTAAGGGAAAGGGTCTTCCCATGGGACCGCCCACATAGTAAAAGCTATCACCTTCCTCTAACATCTCCAGCGTGCTCCTTCCCACAGCCTTTATCAGGCATGTAAAACCCTCTTCGTAGGTATCAAGTATGGCTATCGGAATGTTTTCCGAGTCGGGATTAAGCTGGAGCATAACAAACTGCCCGGGCTGAGCCTTGGCTACGTGAGGAGCTCTTATCTTCAACAGGGCGGTATCCGAACTTAGGAAGTTTTTCTCAACTACGGGATACATAGAGATAACATTATAACTCCAACTCCTCACCAAAATCGGGTATATGCACCTTAAAGCCCAGTCTGCTCTCTATCGCCTCCTTAAAGACTAACATCTTTTCCTCTTCCCCGTGTATGAGAAATACCTTCTTGGGTTTTTGGGTGTGGGAAAGCCACTCTAAAAGACCAGACTGATCCGCATGGGAAGAAAAGCCGTTTATGGTATACACCTTTGCCCTTACCTCTATCATCTCACCGAAGATTTTGACAGGGCTCTCTCCCTCTATTATCCTCCTTCCCAGGGTCCCTTTAGGCTGATAGCCTACGAATACCAGAGCGCATTCTGGCCTCCAAAGATTATACTTAAGGTGGTGTAGTATCCTACCGCCCGTTAGCATGCCCGAACCAGCTATGATGATGGCGCCGGAGCTTATGCTGTTGATAGCCTTGGACTCTTCCACGTCTTTGGTGAGGTAGAGGTTAGGAAGCTCAAAGGGGTTTTTCTCAAGGAACACCCTGTAAGTCTTTCCGTCGTAAAAGTCAGGGTTGGAGAGGAAGACCTTGGTGATGCTTATGGCTAAGGGGCTGTCCAAGAATATCTTACACTTGGGTAATCTTCCCTCCTCATAGAACTCCCTCAAGACAAAGAGTATCTCCTGAGCTCTCTCAAGGGCGTAAGACGGGATTATGACGTTTCCGTCCCTTGAGATGGCGTAGTTTATGGCGTCCAATAGCTCCTCCTTAGAGCTCTCAAAGTCCTTGTGATTCCTGTCTCCATAGGTACTTTCAATAAAGACATAGTCTGCCCTGTTGGGGTATTGGGGGTCCTCCACTATGGGCTTGTTTTTGTTTCCCAAGTCTCCGGAAAATATTACTCTCTTTTCCTTCTTGTTTTCGTAAACCTTGAGCTCCACAAAGGAAGAGCCGAGTATATGCCCCGCATCCCTTAAGGTCACGCTCAGGTTGTTGGATATACGAAACTCCTTGTTGTAGGGAAGTCTTACGTTGAAAAATTGGAGGCTCTCAAGGACGTCGTATTCATCGTACAGTGGCTCGGGCGGGAGCTCTCCCCTCCTTTCCAGCTTTTTAAGTAGGGTCTTGTAGTTTTCGTACATCACCTTCGCCGCATCTAAGAGCATAAGATTGGCAAGTTTTGCAGTAGGCTCTGTGGAGACTATCTTCCCCCTAAAGCCCTGTCTTACCAGAAGGGGAATCCTTCCGCAATGGTCTATGTGTGCGTGCGTGAGTATGAAGTAGTCTATCTCCTTAGGGTTGAAGGGGAAGGGCTCCCTGTTTTTGGGCTCTTCCGCACCTTGAAATTCCGCACCTTGAAACATCCCGCAGTCTATTAGTAGCCTTTTACCATCCGCCTCCACGTAGAAGCAACTACCGGTAACACCCTTTCCCGCACCGCATACTTTGACCTTCATCGGTAAAGCCCCCTTTCTCTGATATACTCTTCCACCGGCTCGGGCACCAGCCATTTAATACTCTTGCCCTCCCTCAATCTGTCCCTTATCTCCGTAGAGGACACGTCCACCCTCCTTACGCTCAGGAGGATGTAGTCTATACCTTCCTTCAGCTCGGGAAAGACCTCTTTAAAGTAAGCCGTAACCTCCTTGCTTCTGCCCGCCCTGTCCACTATCACAAAGCGTGCCAGTTTTATAAGCTGTTGAGGCTCTTTCCACATGTGAAGGCTCAAGGCGCTGTCCGTCCCCATCAAAAAGCATGGTCGTTCCCCGTAGAGTTCAAAGAGCTCCCTTGCGGTGTCCACCGTGTAGGATACTCCACCCCTTCTTATCTCCAGGTCGCTGACGCTAAAAGCCTGACACCCTTCTATGGCTAACTTAACCATGCTAAACCTGTCTTGGGGGCTTGCCTTGTGTTTGTCCTTGAGGGGCGCCTGGTGGGCGGGTATGAAGGTAAGTTTGCTTACGCCGAGCTGTTCCAAAACGTCCCTTGACACTATAAGATGTCCTATGTGTATAGGGTCAAAGCTACCGCCGAAGAACAATTGCATTTATAATCTTAGTTTAAACCATGCCCCTAAAAAGGAAAGTGCTTTTTACCATATTCGGCACTGTGGGACTGACCACCTTGGTAACCATTCTGATAATCTTTTACATATTCGACAGAAACCTCTCCAGCCATATAGCTGAAGAATACAACCGAATTTACGAAGCTTACACACGTATCTTACAGCACGAGGAGAAAGAACTAAGTTGGGTAGGCACCGCATCGGTTCAAATCTTTCTTCGTTCAACTTGCAAGGATACGAAGGGATACTTCCTAACGCTACCTGAAGGCACAGTGTTTGGCGTAGAGAAGCAGACCAAGGATGGATGCCTTTTGCTGGGTGAACCCATAGGAGAGCTTATGGAGATGGTAAAAGTGGCGTCAGATCTGGACTATGTCGTGCTTATCTACAAAGAATGGTTAGACTTAAAGGGAGAGGATTTGGACGCTTACATGAAGGACAAGGTGGTCACAGACAGCATAATTATAGAGAGGCTAAGCGATGAAAGGTTTGCCACTTATCCCTTGGACTTGAAGGGTTGGACCGTTTACGGAAGCCTCTTACAGGGCAAGGTGTTGATGATAGAGTTGCCTATGCGCTTTTGGGATGCAAACCCCAGAGGAAAGATAGTAATCTTGAAGGATATAAACAATCTTTACGTGGAAGCTTACACTACCGCGGGTTTTATCATCCTCTTTGCTTTACTTTCCTCCTTGCTGGCTTCTTTTGTCCTTTATAAGACAGCGTCTTACCTTGTAGACAACATACACGCCTTAAAGGTAAGCGCAGAACATATAGAAAAAGGAGATTTTTCCCACATTGATGGGCTAAGGGTTAAAGAGGGGAAAGATGACGAGATAAGTAAGCTCAAAGCTTCATTTTATCGGATGGCTTCTAAGATAAGGGACCTTATATTAGAGCTTGAAAGTAAGAATAAAGAACTGGAAGAGCTGGCATACTTTGACCCACTGACAGGACTACCCAACAGGCGATTCTTCTTAAACAGTGTACAGACCCTTTTGGAAAGTGCCAGAAGGTATGGTAATCCATTGAGCCTTATGGTTATGGATGTAGACAACTTCAAATCCATAAACGACACTTACGGACACGAAGCGGGTGATTTGGTTCTAAAGAGTTTAGCAAGCATACTGAAGACGAACCTAAGGCAGGCGGACATTCCCGCCCGCTTTGGAGGGGAAGAATTCATAGTAGCCCTACCCAATACATCCTTGGAATCCGCTTACAAAACGGCGGAACGCATAAGGAAGACCTTTGAAAATTCTACGGTAATACACAACGGCCGCGAGATAAAAACCACAATAAGCATAGGAGTTGCCCAGTTCAGGGACTATATGGAGAGCATAGACGACCTTATAAGGGATGCGGACCAAGCCCTATACCAAGCCAAGGCAACAGGTAAAAACAGGGTGGTTATCTACGAACCCCAAGGAGGGGAACATCAAAGCGAGGGTTAGCCAGAGCCCTTAGAAAGCCCTTCTTTATAGCTTTTGCAACCTCGGGTGTGAACTCTCTTTCCTTTAGCTTTAGAAAGTGGTGAAAGAGCACACCCGAGGCTTCAAGCCCCAGACCCGTGTCCTTTATGATGTCTCCAAGCTTGTCCCCACAAGCTTTTAAAAAGAGGTTCTTAGGGTTGAGCACTCTACCCCTGGGCATGCCCACAAACTGGTATCCGCAGACCCTACCTCCTTTTAAGAATATCTTTATCAAAGAGTTTTCATGCTCAAAGGTGTGAGACTCCTCTGCATCCTCAAAGACGCCTCCGCTTCCGGCTGTCACCGCACGGGTCTTAACGGCGTTATAATCCACAAGCCCCGGGTTTTTAACCTCAAGCCCCATCATGTTCAGACCTGCTATAAAGCCCCCCTGCTGTGCAGGTGGAAAAAGGGCTATCCAGCGAAGGTTTCCCCAGGCGTCCACTCCCGAGCATATGTCCCCCGCCGCGTAGACGTCAGGGTCCGAAGTCCTTTGATACTCATCCACCAGAATACCTCCCACCACCCTGTTTCTCACCTCGTCTATGTGAAGCTTTATGTCCGTGTCCTGAACCAGGTGGGTGCGGGGTCTTACGCCGGTGGAGAGGATGACCATGTCCGCCTTTATAAACTTGCTCCTGTCGCTTCCGTTCTGCCTTACCTCCACCGCCTCCACCCATCCGTCCTCCCCGTGTATGGCTACCACCTGATGGTTCAGGTAAAACCTTATCCCCTCCTCTTCTAAGAACTTTACATACCTGTCCGCCATATACTTGTCCAGCATCCTCGGAAGAGCCCTGTCAAAGAACTCAACCACGCTCACCTCCAAGCTCATATGGCGCAGGGTCTCCGCATCCTCAACGCCTATGGGTCCCGCTCCCACTATGACCACAGACCTTACCCTGCCCGAGAGTATCCAGTCCCTTATCCTCTTGGCATCGTCCAGGTTTTTGGCGGTGGTGACACCACCGAGCTCTACGCCGGGTATGGGTGGGATAAAGGCGCTTGCGCCCGCAGCGAGCAGGCACTTGTCATACCTTATCTCTTCCCCACCCTTTACTATCACCACCTTTCTCCTGTTGTCTATGCCTACAACTTCCTTTCTGGGTCTGAAGTCTACCTTATGTTTTTCATAGAAGGTATACCCTCCCTTGTAGAAGAGGGCTTGCTCGCTGATGTCGCCTCGGATGACGTTCTCCATACAGTTGGGAGCGTAGGTGGGGTATGCTTCGTCGGAGAGGAGGATTATATGCGTGTCCTTGCAGACCGACCTTATGGCTTCTACTGCGCTCGCACCCGCCGGACCGTTGCCTACAATGACTATTCTCATAGAATTTATGTATTATAACCCGCCCCCTCTTCCAAAAGCTTCCTCACATACTCTATGGCTTCCGCTTTGTCCTTGACCAACCCGTCCAGCTGGGCTT
>FWWL01005552.1_pt1 | contig 19459 bp, 16 predicted proteins | sample 2228331 | NCBI WGS metagenome assembly FWWL01 (sample SAMEA103939775, study PRJEB20133) | metagenome | reverse complement strand
CTCCGGCGAACATTTCCAGGACGGCGGCTGTGTCGTAGCGGCCCAGCAGGCGAGGCGCGCGCGGAGAGGCGCCGGCCGGCGCGCGCGTGAGCGCGCCCCGGCATTCGTCCACAGATTGAGAACAAGGTAAAGAAGATGCGTATTACCCGCAAGCTTGTTGGTGTCGGTGTCCTGGCCCTGATGACGGGCTGCTCGACCATTAATTCGCTCAACCCGTTCGCCGCCAAGTCCAAGGGCGCGCAACCCGCGCCCCTGGTGGAACTGAAGGGCTCGATGGCGGTGCGCACCGCCTGGAAGCTCGACATCGGCAAGGCGCAGGCTTACCAGTTCTCGCCCGCGCTGACCGGCAACACCGTGGTCGTGGCGGGCGCCGACGGCGCCATCGCGCGCGTCGAGGCGGCCAGCGGGCGCCAGTTGTGGCGCATCGACGCCGGCAGCGGCCTGTCCGCCGGCGTCGGCACCGACGGCAACCTGATCGTCGTGGGCAGCAACAAGGGCGAAGTGCTGGCCTTCGACATGGACGGCAAGGCGCTGTGGAAGACCCAGCTGTCGAGCGAGATCCTGAGCTCGCCGGTGGTGAGCCAGGGCATCGTGGTCGCGCGCAGCATCGACAACCGCATCGTCGGCCTGGACGCGGCCACCGGCCAGAAGAAATGGACCGTGCAGCGCACCGCGCCGCCGCTGACCCTGCGCAACGCGCCGGGGATGGTGGTGGCCGGCACCGACGTCATCGTGGCGCAGCCGGGTGGCAAGCTGGGCGCCTACATCATCGCCACCGGCGCGCCGCGCTGGGAGGTGGAGGTGGGGGTGGCGCGCGGCGCGACCGAGCTGGAGCGTGTGACCGACATCGGCGGCACCCCGGTGGTGTTCGAGAACGACGTGTGCGCCGCGTCCTACCAGGGGCGCGTCGGCTGCTTCGACCTGGCCACCGGCGCGCCGCGCTGGACGCGCGACCTGTCCTCGGAAGTGGGCGTCGCGGTCGACCAGCGCTTCGTGTTCGTGCCCGACGACAAGGGTTCGCTGTACGCCTTCACCCGCGACACCGGCTCGAACGTCTGGAAGAACGACAAGCTGGCCTACCGCCGCCTGTCCACCCCGCTGTCCTACGGCCGCGCCGTGGCGGTGGGCGACTACCAGGGCATCGTGCACTTCCTGTCGCGCGAGGACGGCGCCTTCCTGGCGCGCGCCGCCACCGATGGCAGCCCGGTCATCGGCACCCCGCTCGTGGCCGGCTCGAACCTGATTTTTCAAACACAAAATGGAACTGTGACCGCGATCGCGGTCGAATAGAATAACTACATGAAGCCGGTAATCGCACTCGTAGGCCGACCCAACGTCGGGAAATCGACCTTATTCAACCGCCTGACCCGTTCGCGCGATGCGCTCGTGGCCGACCTCCCGGGTCTCACGCGCGACCGCCACTACGGCGAGGGCCGGATCGGCGAGCGCCCGTTCCTGGTCATCGACACCGGCGGTTTCGAGCCCGTCGCCAAGGAAGGCATCATGCACGAGATGGCGCTGCAGACGCGCCAGGCCGTGGCCGAGGCCGACGTGGTCGTGTTCATCGTGGACGGCCGCCAGGGCCTGACCCCGCACGACAAGACGATCACCGACTTCCTGCGCAAGAGCGGCCGCAAGGTCATGCTCGTGGTCAACAAGAGCGAGGGCATGAAATACACCTCGGTCACCGCCGACTTCTACGAATTGGGCATGGGCGACCCCTACGTGATTTCCGCCGCCCATGGCGACGGCGTGCACGACCTGGTCAACGAGGCGCTCGACCTGGCCTTCGCCCAGCGTCCGGACGACGAGGACGAGCTCGAGCCGGCCGACCACGGCGTGAAGATCGCCATCGTCGGCCGCCCGAACGTCGGCAAGTCCACCCTGATCAACACCCTGGTCGGCGAGCAGCGCGTGATCGCCTTCGACATGCCGGGCACCACCCGCGATTCGATCGAGGTGCCGTTCGAGCGCGGCGGCCGCCACTACACCCTGATCGACACGGCCGGCATCCGGCGCCGCGGCAAGGTGTTCGAGGCGATCGAGAAGTTCTCGGTGGTCAAGACCATGCAGTCGATCTCGGACGCCAACGTGGTCGTGCTGCTGCTCGACGCGCAGCAGGACATCTCCGAGCAGGACGCCCACATCGCCGGCTTCATCCTCGAATCGGGCCGCGCCCTGGTGGTGGCCGTGAACAAGTGGGACGGCCTGACCTCGGACCAGCGCGACCAGGTCAAGATGGACATGGACCGCAAGCTGGACTTCCTCTCGTTCGCCGAGACCCGCTTCATTTCGGCCCTGAAGGGCACCGGCATCGTCCAGTTGATGAAGTCGGTGGACGCGGCCTACGCCGCGGCGACGGCCAAGCTGTCGACGCCGCAACTGACGCGGGCGCTGCAGGAGGCGGTCGAGAAACAGGAGCCCAAGCGCAAGGGCACGAGCCGGCCGAAGATGCGCTACGCGCACCAGGGCGGCCAGAACCCGCCGATCATCGTCATCCACGGCAACGCGCTGGACGGCATCACCGAGCCGTACAAGCGCTACCTGGAAAAGCACTTCCGCGACACGTTCGACCTGATCGGCACGCCGCTCCGGATCGAATTGCGCACTGGCAAGAATCCATTTGCCAAGGACCAGAAATAGCCCTAGCAGTACGACAAAAACCGGCAAAACAGGTTACAGTAGCTTTGGGGTATCCATTCGCTTGAGCGGAATGGTGCCCGAGCACTTGAAAACCGACGAGTCGCCTCAAACTTTTAAACTACAACAACATACGGAGCTGTCATGAGCAACAAAGGGCAACTGTTACAAGACCCATTCCTCAACGCCTTGCGCAAGGAGCACGTCCCCGTCTCGATCTACCTGGTCAATGGCATCAAGCTTCAGGGCCATATCGAATCCTTCGACCAGTACGTCGTCCTGCTGCGTAACACCGTGACGCAGATGGTCTACAAGCACGCCATCTCCACCGTCGTCCCGGCGCGCGCCGTCAACCTCAACCTCGATTCGGAAGCCGAGTAAGGCCGATGGCAGTAGCCCCGGGCACTCCCACCATGCGCGCGGCGCTGGTCGGCATCGATTTCGGGACTGGCGACTTCAACGCCAGCCTCGGCGAGCTGTCCCTGCTGGCGCGCTCCGCCGGGGCCGAGCCGATCACCACGATCACGGCCAGGCGTTCCAGCCCCGATCCCGCCTTCTTCGTCGGCAGCGGCAAGGCCGACGAAATCGCCCAGGCCTGCGTGGCCGAGCGTGTCGACATCGTCATTTTCAACCACGCCCTGTCGCCCGCCCAGCAGCGCAACCTGGAGCGCCGCCTGAACGTGCGCGTGGTGGACCGTACCAGCCTCATCCTCGACATCTTCGCCCAGCGCGCCCAGAGCCACGAGGGCAAGCTGCAGGTCGAACTGGCCCAGTTGCAGCACCTGGCCACGCGCCTGATCCGCGGCTGGACCCACCTCGAGCGCCAGAAGGGCGGCATCGGCCTGCGCGGCCCCGGTGAAACCCAGCTCGAGACCGACCGCCGGCTGATCGGCGAGCGGGTCAAGGCGCTGCGCACGCGGCTGACCAAGCTGCGCAAGCAGCACGAGACCCAGCGCCGCGCGCGCGGGCGCAACCAGACCTTCTCGGTCTCGCTGGTGGGCTACACCAACGCCGGCAAGTCGACCCTGTTCAACACCCTGACCAAGGCCGGGGTGTATGTCGCGAACCAGCTGTTCGCGACCCTCGACACCACCAGCCGCCGCCTGTACCTGGGCGACGAGGTGGGCAGCGTGGTCATTTCCGACACGGTGGGCTTCGTGCGCGAGTTGCCCCACCAGTTGGTGGCGGCGTTCCGCGCCACGCTCGAGGAAACCATCCACGCCGACCTGCTGCTGCACGTGGTGGACGGGTCCTCGCCGGTGCGCATGGAGCAGATCGAGCAGGTCAACGAGGTGCTGCGCGAGATCGGCGCCGACCACATCCCGCAGATCCTGGTCTGGAACAAGATCGACGCCGCCGGTCTCGAGCCGGGAGTCGAGCGCGATGAGTATGATAGAATCAGCCGCGTTTTCATCAGCGCCCATAGCGGCGCTGGCCTGGACCTGCTGCGCGACGCGATCGTCGAAGCGGCCACTTCCACTCATGGCCTGCCCCACGCCAACCAAGAGCAGGACGATGCCCAGCACGGCTACGCGAACGCGCAGCCGTCTGACAGTATTCCAACCTCCACCCATGTCGGGCCACACTAGCCTATGCTTGTTTCCTTACTAAAACGTTTCGGCTTCACCAGGAAGCCAGACGCCCGGAGCGCCGCTCCGTCACACCCGGGGCAGCAGTTCCGGGGGGACCACCAGGCCCACAGCGGCCTCGGCAATGTTGAAATGTCCCTGGACGACCCCCGCTGGGGCAACCGTCCGGAGGGCGACCACAAGGCCCAGGAGGGACGCCGTCCCGGTGGCGGCGGCGAGGGCCCGCCCGACCTCGACCAGCTCTGGCGCGATTTCAATGCCCGCCTGAACCGCCTGTTCGGCGGCCGTAACAACGGCGGCGGCGGTGGCGACGGCCAGCAGCGCGGTGACATGCGCGGCGCCGGCATCACCGCCTCGGTCGTGATCGCCATCGTCGCGCTGATCTGGCTCGCCAGCGGCGCCTTCATCGTGCAGGAAGGCCAGACCGGGGTGGTCACCACCTTCGGCAAGCTCAGCCATACCACCGGCCCCGGCTTCAACTGGCGCTGGCCGTACCCGATCCAGTCGCACGAGACGGTCAACGTCTCGCAGATCCGCACCGGCGAGATCGGCTACCGCAACAACGTGCGCAACAAGCAGCCGCAGGAGTCGCTGATGCTCACGGAAGACGAGAACATCATCGACATCCAGTTCGCCGTGCAGTACACGCTCAAGGACCCGGTCGCCTGGCTGTACAACAACCGCGATCCGGACGAGACGGTGCGCCAGGTGGCCGAGACCACGATCCGCGAGGTCGTCGGCCGCAGCAAGATGGACTTCGTGCTGTATGAAGGCCGCGAGAAAGTGGCGGCGGACGTGCTGAGCAAGATGCAGAACATCGTCGACCAGTACAAGCTGGGCGCGATGATCACCAACGTGACCATGCAGGGCGTGCAGCCGCCGGAGCAGGTGCAGGCCGCGTTCGACGACGCCGTCAAGGCCGGCCAGGACCGTGCCCGCGCCCGCAACGAAGGCGAAGCCTACGCCAACGACGTGATCCCGCGCGCGCGCGGCGCGGCCTTCCGCCTGGTGCAGGACGCCGAAGCCTACCGCTCGATGGTGGTCGAAAACGCCTTCGGCAACGCCTCGCGCTTCGAGCAGGTCGTCGCGGCCTACGAGAAGGCGCCGCAGGTCACCCGTAACCGTATGTACCTTGACACAATGCAACAAATCTTCAACAGCACCAGCAAGGTGATGGTCGATGCGCGCGGCAACAACATGCTCTACCTGCCGCTGGACAAGCTGATCGCGCAGAACGCGGCGAACGCGGCCGCGGCGGGGGCCAGGTCCGGTCCGGTGCAGCTGCAGCAGCCACCGCAGGACGCCATGCAGGCGATGGATTCGGTACGCCGGGGCGACGAACGCAGCCGGAATTCCTCACGTGACCGGGAGAGCCGCTGATGAACCGCCTTGTAACGATTTTCGTCGCGGGCTTCATCGCCCTGATGCTGATTTCCTCGACGGTGTTCGTGGTGGACCAGCGCCGCTACGCCATCGTGTTCGCGCTGGGCCAGGTGAAGGAAGTCATCACCGAGCCGGGCCTGCACTTCAAGCTGCCGCCGCCGTTCCAGAACGTGATCTACCTGGAAAAGCGCATCCTGACCCTGGACACGCCCGATGCCGACCGTTTCATCACGGCCGAGAAGAAGAACATCCTGGTGGATGCCTTCGTCAAGTGGCAGATCGCCGATCCGCGCCTGTACTTCGTCAGCTTCACCGGCGACGAGACCCGGGCGCGCGACCGCATGTCGCAGATCGTCAAGGCGGCGCTGAACGACGAGATCACCAAGCGCACGGTGCGCGAGGTCATCTCGGGCGAGCGCGGCGCGGTGATGGAGGCGGTGCAGAAGAAGGTGGTGGCCGAGGCCAAGGAGATCGGCGTGGGCATCGTCGACGTGCGCCTGAAGCGCGTGGACTACATCGACCAGATCAACGACTCGGTGTACGACCGCATGCGCGCCGAGCGCCTGCGCGTGGCCAACGAGTTGCGCTCGACCGGTTCGGCCGAGGCCGAGCAGATCCGCGCCGATGCCGACCGCCAGCGCACCGTGATCCTGGCCGAGGCATTCCGCGAGGCCGAGAAGATCAAGGGCGAGGGCGATGCCAAGGCGTCGGCCATCTACGCCCAGGCGTTCACCAAGAACCCCGAGTTCGCGCGTTTCTACCGTTCGCTCGAGGCCTACCGCGCCAGTTTCCGCGACCGCGAGGACGTGCTGGTCATCGACTCGAACTCGGAGTTCATGAAGTACTTCAAGGATCCGAGGCCGTCGCAGAAGTAATCCCGAAAATCCCGCCGCGGCGGGATTTTTTTTCGTCCGCACGGCGATGCCTGTGCGGCGATCGAGGCTGGGGTACAGTATTCATTCTCCAAGCGATCCAAATGCATGTGCATAAGTTCCCTTGTTCGCGAACAGGCAAACCAGTCGTTCCCGCGAAAGCGGGAACCCATACATATATTTCGCAGTCACTCTGTGACTTGCCTTGACGCTCCGGCTACACGAAAGCACATACTTGGCTCAGTATCGGTTCCCGCTTTCGCGGGAACGACGGTGGCCGAGGCCCGATCGCTTGTTGACGCTCGCCGCCGCCGTCTTCGGGCGCCGTGATCGTGGCAGAATGACAACCGCGAGCGCTGTCGGATGAGCATTGGCTGCCTGCGCCGCCCCGTTTTCGGGTAAAATTGTCGATTCGGCGCTTGCGGCGCGCGCTCGCGCGCGTCCCCGCTGCCCGAACCTTACAATAAACTCCCATAGCTGTTGCCCATGCCGAACTGGCTTTTGCCCGAGAATATCGCCGACGTCCTGCCGTCCGAAGCCCGCAAGATCGAGGATCTGCGCCGCTTGATGCTCGACAACTTCCGCCTGTACGGCTACGAGTTGGTGATGCCGCCGATGCTCGAATACGTCGAATCGCTGCTCGCCGGCGCCGGCGAGGACACCGACCTGCGCACCTTCAAGCTGATCGACCAGCTCTCGGGCCGCCTGCTCGGCCTGCGCGCCGACATGACCACCCAGGTCGCCCGCATCGACGCCCACCTGCTCAACCGCAATTCGGTCACCCGCCTGTGCTACGCCGGCAGCGTGCTGCACACCCGCCCGTCGGGCCTGCACGCCACCCGCGAGCCGATCCAGATCGGCGCCGAGATCTACGGCCACGCCGGCCTGGAAGCGGACGCCGAGATCCAGGAACTGGCCCTCGGTTCGGTCGCCCTGGCCGGCTTCACCCAGGTGCGCCTGGACCTGTCGCACGTCGGCGTGCTGCGCGCCATCCTGGAGCAGGACGAGGCCGCGCGCCGCGACGAGCGGCAGATCATCTGCCTGTTGCGCGCCAAGGATACCCCTGGCCTGGAGGAGATCACCGCGGGCTACTCGCCGGTCACCCGCCGCGCGCTGCTCGCGCTGCCGCACCTGTACGGCGACATCGAGGTGCTGGGACGCGCCCGCGAAATGCTGCCGGCGCTGCCGGGAATCACCCGTGCGCTGGGCGAACTGGCCGCGTTGGCGGGCTCGGCCCTGGGCCGCGCCGAAGTGGCGATCGACCTGGCCGACCTGCGCGGCTACCAGTATGAAAGCGGCGCGATGTTCGCGCTGTACGTCCCCGGCCTGCCCAACGCGGTGGCGCGCGGCGGCCGCTACGACCATGTGGGCGAGGCCTTCGGACGGGCGCGCCCGGCGACCGGCTTCTCGCTCGACCTGCGCGAACTGGCGCGGCTGCTGCCGACCGCCGTGCGCAAGCATTCCGTGCGCGCGCCCTGGGGCAACGCCCCCGAGCTGCGGGAAAAGATCGCTGACCTGCGCAAGGCAGGCGAAGTCGTGATCCAGAGCATGCCTGGTCACGACAATGTTCAGGACGAGTTCGAGTGCGACCGCGTGCTCGTCCTCGAAGATGGAAATTGGATTCTCAAAAACTTAGGTTAATCGTGATGTCAAATAAAAACGTGGCAAAGAACGTCGTTGTCATCGGTACCCAGTGGGGCGATGAGGGCAAGGGTAAGATCGTCGACTGGCTGACCGACCACGCCGCCGGCGTGGTGCGTTTCCAGGGCGGCCACAACGCCGGCCACACCCTGGTGATCAAGGGCCAGAAGACCGCGCTGCAACTGATCCCGTCGGGCATCATGCGCGAAGGCGTGGCCTGCTACATCGGCAACGGCGTCGTGGTCTCGGTGCCGGACGTGATGCGCGAGATCGACAAGCTGCAGGCGGCCGGCATCGAAGTCGTGTCGCGCCTGAAGATCTCCGAGGCCTGCCCGGTCATCCTGCCGTACCACGTCGCCATCGACAAGGCGCGCGAAGCCAAGCGCGGCGAGAACAAGATCGGCACCACCGGCAAGGGCATCGGCCCGGCCTATGAAGACAAGGTCGCGCGCCGCGCGATCCGCATCGCCGACCTGCTCAACGAGGAGCGCTTCGCCGAGAAGCTCAAGGAAAACCTCGAATACCACAACCACGTGCTGGTCAACTACCTGGGCGGCGAGGCGATCGACTTCCAGCAGACCTTCGACGACGCGATGGCGCTCGTGCCGCGCCTGCGCCCGATGGTCGGCGACGTTTCCTCGGCGCTGTACGCGGCGCACGAGGCCGGCGGCAGCCTGCTGTTCGAAGGCGCGCAGGGCTCGCTGCTGGACGTGGACCACGGCACCTACCCGTTCGTGACCTCGTCGAACTGCGTGGCGGGCAATGCCGCCGCCGGCGCCGGCGTCGGCCCGGGCATGCTGCACTACATCCTGGGCATCACCAAGGCCTACACGACCCGTGTCGGTTCGGGCCCGTTCCCGGCCGAACTGCCGACCGACGCCGGCGTGGGCGAGCACCTCTCGCGCGTGGGCCACGAGTTCGGCACCGTCACCGGCCGTGCGCGCCGCTGCGGCTGGTTCGACGCCGCGCTGCTGCGCCGCTCGGTCCAGATCAACGGCGTGTCGGGCATGTGCCTGACCAAGCTGGACGTGCTCGACGGCATCGAGTCGCTCAAGCTGTGCACCGGCTACAAGGTCAATGGCCGCGACGTCGACATCTTCCCGGTCGGCGCCGAGGAAGCGGCGATGTGCGAGCCGGTGTACGAAGAGATGCCGGGCTGGACCGAGAGCACGGTCGGCGCCAAGTCGATGGACGACCTGCCGGCCAACGCCCGCGCTTACATCAAGCGCATCGAAGAACTGGTCGGCATCCCGGTGGACATGGTCTCGACCGGCCCGGACCGCGAAGAAACCATCGTCCTGCGTCACCCGTTCGCGGCCTGAAGCGACAAAACAAGAATAGGAAGAGCCTGAAATGAACACCCCTGCATCGACCGACAAGGACCTCTGGGTTTCGTGGGACGAGTACAACCGCCTGGTCGAGCGCCTGGCGCTGCAAGTGTATGAGTCGAACTGGAAGTTCGACATGGTGCTGTGCCTGGCGCGCGGCGGCGTGCGCCCCGGCGACGTGATCTCCCGCATCTTCGACGTGCCGCTGGCGATCCTGTCGACCAGTTCCTACCGCGAGGAAGCCGGCACCAAGCAGGGCAACCTGGACATCGCCAAGTACATGACGATGACCAAGGGCCCGCTGGCCGGCCGCATCCTGCTGGTCGATGACCTGGCCGACTCTGGCGTCACCCTGATGAAGGTGCGCGAGCACCTGCAGGAGCACTACACCGGCGTCACCGAAGTGCGCTCGGCCGTCATCTGGGTCAAGGGCACCTCGGCCTTCAAGCCGGACTACCACCTGGAAGACCTGCCGCACAACCCGTGGATCCACCAGCCCTTCGAGGACTACGACGGCCTGCGTCCGCACCAGCTGTCGGCGTGGATGAAGAAGTTCGAGAAGAACTGACCGGGCCGAAGGACACGGAACCGGGAGAGGGCAGGGAGACCCCTGCGCTTTCCCGGTTTTTTTTCGTCCGCGCGGCGCTCGAACCGGTTTACCATTACTTGCCCCTCCGAAACATCACAAGAATTCAACGACGATGGACCAAAGCTTCTTCCACACCTTCATCCTGCTCCTGCTGGTGACCGATCCTTTCGGTAACGTGCCCTTGTTCGTCAGCGCCCTGAAGGACACGCCGCGCGAACGCCGGCCCCGCATCGTGGTGCGCGAATGCGGCATCGCCTTCATGCTGCTGCTCCTTTTCATGTTCTTCGGGAAGCACTTCCTGGACGCGCTGCACCTGTCCGAGGTGGCCCTGCGCATCGGCGGCAGCGTGATCCTGCTGCTGATCGCCATCCGCATGGTCTTCCCCCATCCGGACGGGGTGCTCGGCCGCAACGAGCATGGCGAACCCTTCATCGTGCCGCTGGCCATTCCCGCGCTGGCCGGGCCGTCCGCCCTGGCCACCGTCCTTCTGTTCAGCTCGGGCAACTTCAGCGACACCGTCGTGCACGTCGCCGCCCTGGGCGCGGTCGGCGTGGTGTGGCTGGCCGTGTTCCTCGGCGCCGAGCGCCTGCAGAACGCGCTCGGCCCGCAGGTGATGACAGCCTTCGAGCGCCTGATGGGCCTGATCCTGACGGCGATGTCGATCGAGATGCTGCTCGGCGGACTGCGCCAGTTCATCAAGACGCTGTAAAGCGAAGCCTTGCCCAGCAGCGAAATCTGGCACACTAGGCGTGTGAGAATCGCTGGAAACGAGCAATGACCCGACAGGTGGATCCGATCGACGAAGCCCTGCTGTTCCTGAGCGGCGGGGGAGAGGTGGGCGCGATGATGCGCGCCCACGACTGGGACGCTTCGCCCCTCGGGCATCCGCGCGGCTGGCCGCAGGCGCTGCGCACCGTGGTCGAACTCATGCTCAACTCCAAGTTTCCGATGTTCGTGGCGTGGGGCCCGGAACTGGGCTTCCTGTACAACGACTCCTATGTGCCTATCCTGGGCGCGAAGCACCCCGCGGCCCTCGGCGACCGTTTCCACACCATCTGGGCCGAGATCTGGCACGACATCGATCCCCTGATCCAGCGCGCACTGGCCGGGGAGTCCACTTTCATGGAGCGCATGCCCCTGAGGATGAACCGCCGAGGCTATGACGAGGACACCTGGTTCACCTTCTCCTACTCGCCGGTGCGCGACGAGGGCGGGGTGGTGGCCGGCATGTACTGCGCCTGCATGGAAACGACCGGGGAGGTGCTCGCCGAGCGCTACCGCGAGGAGGAGAACGAGCGCCTGCTGACCCTGTTCGAACAGGCGCCCGGGATCTTCGCCGTGCTGCGCGGCCCGCATCACGTGTTCGAGCTCACCAACAAGTCCTACATGCAGATGATCGGCCATCGCCAGCTGCTCGGCAAGACGGCGCGCGAGGCACTGCCGGAGGTGCATGGCCAGGGCCTGTTCGAACTGCTCGACCAGGTGTACGCGACCGGCGAGCCCTTCGTCGGCTACGCCGTGCCACTGCGCCTGCAGCGCGAGCCGAACGGCCCGCTCGAGGAGCGCTTCGTCGATTTCGTCTACCAGCCGATCCGCGACGCGGCGGGGCAGGTCTCCGGCATCTTCGTCGAAGGTGCCGACGTGACGCGGCGCAAACAGGTCGAGGACGAGTTGCGCGCGGCAAACAGCCAGAAGGACCAGTTCCTCGCGATGCTCGCCCATGAACTGAGAAACCCGCTTGCGCCGATCTCCACCGCGGCCCAGTTGCTCAAGCGCGGCAGCCTCGACCCCAAGGCGGTGCGCAGCGCGAGCGACATCATCGCGCGCCAGGCCGAGCACATGACCGACCTGGTGAACGACCTGCTGGACATGTCGCGCGTGACCCGCGGCCTGGTCACGCTGGACAGGGAGGAGTTGGACGTCAACGCGGTGGTGACGGGGGCGGTGGAGCAGGTCCGTCCGCTGATCGATGCCAAGCGCCATTCGCTGACGCTGGAATTGTCTGGCGAACCCGTCCATGTGCTGGGCGACCGTACGCGCCTGGTCCAGGTGCTCTCGAATATCCTGAACAACGCGGCCAAGTACACCCTTGCCGGCGGCAGCATCGGCGTGAGCGTGCAGGCCGCCGGGCATGAAATCCTGGTCGCCGTGCGCGACAACGGCATCGGCATCGATCCCGGGGTGCTGCCATACATCTTCGACCTGTTCACCCAGGCCGAGCGCACCCCTGACCGCTCGCAGGGCGGCTTGGGGATCGGCCTGGCACTGGTGAAGCGCCTGGTCGGACTGCACGAGGGCTGCGTCGAGGCGCGCAGCGGCGGGGTCGGCCAGGGTAGCGAATTCCTTGTGCGGCTGCCGCGCCTGCACCGGACCGGCGCCGGCGGACGGGACGAGGCGGGCACGGCGAGCGGTTCGCAGGCCGTGCGGAGCGCGCTGCGTGTGCTGGTCGTCGACGACAACGCCGACGCGGCGCAGATGCTGGCCACGCTGCTCGAAGTCTATGGGCACACGGTGACGGTCGCATGCAATGGCGCCGACGCGCTGGCCCAGGTGCAGGCCGAGCCGCCCCAGGCCTTCCTGCTCGACATCGGCCTGCCGGACTTCGACGGCTATGAACTGGCTCGGTGCCTGCGTGCGCTGCCGCACCTGAAGGATGCGCTGCTGGTGGCGCTGACCGGCTATGGCCAGGAGGACGACCGGCGACGCGCGCTCGAAGCCGGGTTCAACCATCACCTGGTCAAGCCGGCCGACCTGCCACAGGTGCTCGCCATCCTCGCCGAAGCCCAACTGCGGCAGGACTGAACCGCGCAAGGCTTGTGCTGGCTTGGCGAGTAAGCAATACTTGCTTCCTGGCGATATCTTGCGCCCGTTCCCGGCCGCCCGGCGGTCTCACCTTCCGACACGAGAGAACATGAAATCCATCTTCCCAGCCATCGCTTTCGCACTCTCCACCCTTGCCCTCGCGCCGGCGGCGAGCGCCGCCGCCCAGACCTCAACTGCGCCCGCAACGCCCGCCGCCAAGGGGTTGCAGGCCATCGACACCGTGGTCGGGAAGGGCAAGGCGGCGACCGCGGGCAGTACCGTCGCGGTCCACTACACCGGCTGGCTCTACTCGCCGAAGGCGCCGCGCCAGCGCGGCGCCCAGGTGGACAGTTCGGTGGGCGGCGCGCCGTTCGTCTTTCCACTGGGCGTGGGGGCGGTCATCAAAGGATGGGACCAGGGCTTGCAGGGCATGAAGGTGGGCGGCAAGCGCACCCTGGTCATCCCCGCACACCTGGGCTATGGCGCCCGCGGCGCGGGGCCGATCCCCGCCAACGCCAACCTGATCTTCGACGTCGAACTGATCGAGGTCAAGTAAAGGCACGGGCGGGGGCGATGCCGGGCCATGGCTTGGCGTGCTCGGCATCTTCCCGCTCAGCATGGATTGCCGCGCGGCGGCCGAGGCGTGCGCGCAGCGTGTCCGGAATATCCATTCGCCAAAGCCAGCATGGCATTCCCGCGAAAGCGCACTGCTGTCCAGAATATTTGTGTTAGCTTAAGTAGTTTTCATAGGTAAAACCAGTCGTTCCCGCGAAGGCGGGAACCCATACTCTACTCCCGAAGTCACGTCTCTCGAGGTCACGGTTGCGCTAGACGGCACCTAAGCTTTTAACTCAGCATGGATTCCCGCTTTCGCGGGAATGACTGTACTAACTTTATCTAGGAAATAGTGGCAATATCCCGGAGCTAGTGCGCGAAAGCGGGAATCATGCCCCCAGCATGATTCGCCCCATGCTGAGTAAAGACAATCCGTACGCTTGTCCGTGGTCCTAGCGTTTAGAGACGCGGCTTTGGAGCTCTTGTGTTGCCGCGGGGCCGCCGAGGCCTTTACGGGAACGACCGGTTCTCCCTCGTTCCGAGAGCGCTTTCCAGCCGGAGCTGATGTCGGGAAATCTTACAATTATATTACGCGTGTTTCCTCTCGGAAGTCTAAGTGCTTGATTCTTGGCATGATTTTCCTTCTGGCACGCATTCTGCTATATGGAGGCCATGCACGCGAGGCGTGTATCCCCATCGGAGAATGTTGGCTCAACTACAAGGAAAAGCACATGTTGAATCGGAAAATGTCGTTGAAGAAAATCGTCGGTTTCGTCGTCGCAGCCGGCGCGCTGGCTGCAACCGCTTCGGCCCAGGCATCGACCCTGTCGTCGAACGCCGTGGCAAAGCCGATGATCACCTCGGGTGCCCTGCCGGACACCCCGGATGCGCACGTTGACCCTAACACTGTCGATTCGCGATTCTCCGGCGTGGTGAGCATCAACATCCGCTACATGCAGGAAGGCGAGCAGCAGTCGTTCATCTGCTCCGGCGCTCTGGTGGGCAAGCGCCAGGTGGTCTCGGCCGGCCACTGCGTGGACATGGACGGCAACGGTTCCTATGTGGACCTGAACCAGCCCGGCACCGACGTGCGCGTCGTGTTCAACAGCGACGGCACTTTCAACGACCTGATCCACGCCGCCAAGGTTGACGTGCACGCGGGCTACCAGGGTTTCAACAACTGCCCGGACGGCTCGCGTGGCTGCCTGAACGATGACATCGCCCTGCTGACCCTGGCCGAAGACGCGCCGGACAGCGCCAAGATCTACAAGGTCGCCGTCAACCCGCTGACCTCGGGCCAGCACATCATCATGGCCGGCTATGGCACCTCGGGTAACGGCGTGGACGGCTACACCGTCAGCCCGAGCTTCTTCGTCAAGCGCACCGGCGAGAACTACGTCGACCTGATCGACCGCGACGACGAGATGGACTTCATCGGCGGCAACCAGGAAGTCTTCTACGCCGACTTCGACGGCGGTGGCCATGACACCTTCTGCGACATGTTCGGCGTGTGCACCCCGGTGCTGCCGAACGACCGCGAGTCGGGCATCGGCGGCGGTGACTCGGGCGGCCCGTCGTTCGTGGAGATGTACGGCGAACTGATGCTGGTGGCCAACAACACCTTTGGCGGCCGCTTCTCGGGCTTCGAGCCGGGCACCTTCGGCACCTACTTCGGCGGCATGATCCTGGGCGGCTACAAGGGCTTCCTGCAAGACTCGACCGGTGGCCGCATCGCCTTCGTGCCGGAGCCAGCCAGCTTCGCGCTGCTGGGCATGGGCGCCCTGGCCTTCGTCGGCGCACGCCGCCGCCGCAAGCAGAAGAACTAATCCCCGCAAGCGGTAACGCGAAAGGGCCTGCGACGAGCAGGCCCTTTTTGTTTCGGCCCCATCCGTGCGCGAGACGGCGAGGGCGCCGGTGTATGCTGCCTCCATCTTCACTGGCAGGCATGAACGGCATGAGAACCTGGAGAATCGCGAACGAAGCGGTGGCGCTGGACCGCAACTGCGAAGGCGCGCGCAAGAGTGGCGGGCACTGGCACGAGGAGGGGATTCCCGCGCTTTACGCGGCGATGACGGTGGAACTGGCGGTGCTGGAAAAACTGGTGCATTGCGAACGCGACGAACCGGACCTGGTGCTGGTGGCGATCGACCTGCCGGACGAGCCGGCGCTGGGCCTGGACATGCACCCCGACATGCTGCCCAAGGGCTGGGACGACATCGAGGACGCCGGCAGCGCGGCCGCCTTCGGCACCGTCTTCCTGAAGCGCTGTTCGCACCTGTACCTGCGCGTGCCCTCGGTGGTCGTGCGCGAGGGCTGGAACCTCATCGTCAATCCGCTGCACCCCGCCTACGCGCAGGTGAGGCTGGGCATCGCACGCCCTTTCGGCTTCGACCCGCGCCTGTTCCGGGTGGCGTAGGGCGCCGCGCCCTACTTGCCCAGCATCGACACCACGTTGTCGGCCCCCGGCGCCCCGAAGGCCTGCTGCTTCAGTACGTGGAGTTGGTCGCGCACCTGCGCCGCCTTCTCGAATTCGAGGTTCTTGGCGTGCTCGACCATGAGCTTCTCGAGCCGCTTGATCTCCTTCGAGATCTGCTTCTCGCTCATCGACTCGACCTTGGCGGTTTCCTTCGCTTCCTCCAGCATCTCGCGCGCGGCGGCCGGGCTGTAGACGCCGTCGATCATGTCCTTGATCTTCTTCTGCACACCCTTCGGCGTGATGCCGTGCGCCTCGTTGAAGGCGATCTGCTTGGCGCGGCGGCGCTCGGTCTCGTCGATCGCGCGCCGCATCGAATCGGTGACGTGGTCGGCGTACAGGATCGCCACGCCATTCAGGTTGCGCGCGGCCCGGCCGATGGTCTGGATCAGCGAGCGCTCCGAGCGCAGGAAGCCTTCCTTGTCCGCGTCCAGGATCGCCACCAGCGACACCTCGGGCAGGTCCAGGCCCTCGCGCAGCAGGTTGATGCCCACCAGCACGTGGAAGGTGCCCAGGCGCAGGTCGCGCAGGATCTCGACGCGCTCCACCGTGTCGATGTCGCTGTGCAGGTAGCGCACCTTGATGCCATGGTCGGACAGGTACTCGGTGAGCTGCTCGGCCATGCGCTTGGTCAGCGTGGTCACCAGCACCCGCTCGTCCCTGGCGATGCGCTCGTTGATCTCGCCCATCAGGTCGTCCACCTGCGACAGGGCGGGGCGCACGAAGATCTGCGGATCGACCAGTCCGGTCGGCCGCACCACCTGCTCGACCACGTTGTCGGCGTGCGCGTTCTCGTAGTCCGCGGGCGTGGCCGAGACGAAGATGGTCTGGCGCATCTTGCTCTCGAATTCCTCGAACTTGAGCGGCCGGTTGTCCAGCGCCGAGGGCAGGCGGAAACCGTAGTCCACCAGGTTCACCTTGCGCGAGCGGTCGCCGTTGTACATCGCGTTGAGCTGGCCGATCAGCACGTGCGATTCGTCCATGAACATGATCGCGTCCTTCGGCAGGTAGTCCACCAGCGTCGGCGGCGGCTCGCCGGGCATCGCGCCGGACAGGTGGCGCGAGTAGTTCTCGATGCCCTTGGTGAAGCCGACCTCGGCCAGCATCTCCAGGTCGAAGCGCGTGCGCTGCTCCAGGCGCTGCTCCTCGATCAGCTTGTTCTGCTGGCGGAACTGCTCCAGGCGCTCGCGCAGCTCGGCCTTGATCGACTCGACCGCGCGCAGCACGGTGCTGCGCGGCGTCACGTAGTGCGAACCCGGGTAGACGGTGAAGCGCGGGATCTTCTGGCGCACGCGGCCGGTGAGCGGGTCGAACAGCTGGAGCGATTCGATCTCGTCGTCGAACATCTCGACCCGGATCGCCAGTTCGGCGTGCTCGGCGGGGAAGATGTCGATCGTGTCGCCGCGCACGCGGAAGGTGCCGCGGCCGAAGTCCATCTCGTTGCGCGAATACTGCATCTGGATCAGGCGCGCGATGATGTCGCGCTGGGCCACCTTGTCCCTGGCGCGCAGCGTCAGGATCATCTTGTGGTACTCGTTGGGGTTACCGATGCCGTAGATGGCCGAGACGGTGGCGACGATGACCACGTCGCGCCGCTCCATCAGCGACTTGGTGCACGACAGGCGCATCTGCTCGATGTGCTCGTTGATCGACGAGTCCTTTTCGATGAACAGGTCGCGCTGCGGCACGTAGGCTTCCGGCTGGTAGTAATCGTAGTAGCTGACGAAATACTCCACCGCGTTTTGCGGAAAGAACTCGCGGAACTCGGCGTACAGTTGGGCGGCGAGCGTCTTGTTCGGCGCGAACACGATCGCCGGACGGCCGGCGCGCGCGATCACGTTGGCCATCGTGTAGGTCTTGCCCGAACCCGTCACACCCAGCAAGGTCTGATACATGAGGCCGTCGTCGATGCCCTCGACCAGGGCCTCGATCGCGGTCGGCTGGTCGCCGGCCGGCGGAAACGGCTGGTGCAGCTTGAACGGGGAATCGGGAAAGGTGATGACGCTTGGCTCGGCGCCATCAACTGGTGATACATCAGCCATCTTTTACGACCTTTGCTAGAATGAGAATCCGCTTGCGGCCCGGCAGTCGAGGGTCGCTGTCTATACAACCGCTGCCAACCCAGCCGACAAAACTCAGTTTATCACGATGACTTCCACTGCCTCTGCCAGCCTTTTCAGCGCCATCGACATGGCGCCACGCGACCCGATCCTGGGCATCACCGAAGCGTTCAACGCCGATACCAATCCTGGCAAGATCAACCTGGGCGTGGGCGTGTACTACGATGACAATGGCAAGGTGCCGCTGCTCGAATGCGTGCAGAAGGCGGAAGCGAAGCTGGTGGAGCAGAAGACCCCCCGCACCTACCTGCCGATCGAGGGCATGGCCGCGTACGACCAGGCGGTCCAGGAGCTGGTATTTGGTGCCGGCAGCCCGGTTATTCAAGAGAAGCGCGCGATCACCGTGCAGGCCCTGGGAGGCACCGGCGCGCTGAAGATCGGCGCCGATTTCCTCAAGCGTTTCTCGCCGGATTCGCAGGTCTACATCAGCGACCCGAGCTGGGAAAACCACCGCGCGCTGTTCGAGAGCGCCGGCTTCGTGGTCAACAGCTACACCTACTACGACCCGGCCACCCACGGCGTGAACTTCGAGGGCATGCTGGCCTCGCTCAAGGCCATGCCGCGCGGCGCCATCGTCGTGCTGCACGCCTGCTGCCATAACCCGACCGGCGCCGACCTGACCCAGGACCAGTGGACCCAGGTCATCGAGGCGGTCGGCCAGGGCGGCCTGGTGCCTTTCCTCGACATGGCCTACCAGGGCTTCGGCTCCGGCATCGCCGAGGACGGCGCCGTGGTGCGCCGCTTCGTCGAGGCCGGCGGCCCGCTGCTGGTGTCGAACTCGTTCTCGAAGTCGTTCTCGCTGTACGGCGAGCGCGTCGGCGCGCTGTCGCTGGTGGCCGCCAGCGCGGAGGAGGCGGCGCGCGTGCTGTCGCAGCTCAAGCGCATCGTGCGCACCAACTACTCGAACCCGCCGACCCACGGCGGCAAGGTGGTCGCCACCGTCCTGTCCACGCCGGAGCTGCGCCAGCTGTGGGAAGACGAGCTGGCCGGCATGCGCGTGCGCATCAAGGAAATGCGCGAGGCGCTGGTGTCCAAGCTGGCCGAGAAGGCGCCGGGCCGCGACTTCGGCTTCGTGCGCGAACAGGTGGGCATGTTCTCGTACTCCGGCCTGACGAAGGAGCAGGTGGCCGGTCTGCGCGCGGAGTCGATCTACGCGGTCGATACCGGACGCATCTGCGTGGCCGCGCTCAATTCGAAGAACATCGACCGCGTCGTTGACGCGATCGCCAAAGTGCTCTAAAATCTTGGCTCTTCGCAATTGATGAATGTCGATTGCGAAGCGCGGCACGAAAGGCTGCACGGCGCGAAGTTGATGGTTTGACAGAGCGAGACGGCAACCATATAATGCGCGCATCAATTCCCTGATAGCTCAGTCGGTAGAGCGACGGACTGTTAATCCGCAGGTCCCTGGTTCGAGTCCAGGTCGGGGAGCCAGAATACGAAAGGCCGCATCGCGAGATGCGGCCT
>FWWL01005551.1_pt1 | contig 19474 bp, 14 predicted proteins | sample 2228331 | NCBI WGS metagenome assembly FWWL01 (sample SAMEA103939775, study PRJEB20133) | metagenome | reverse complement strand
TCAAAGGTAGAAATGTTTTCCGGATGGCGTAAGATACTTTTAGGAGTGAAAAGAATCAGGGGCAAACGATAATCGGCTAATACCTGACGTCGAAGTATATGAAAGAGGTTAGATGGTGTGGTAACATTAGCGAGTATCATATTTTCATTTGCGGCTAATACTAAAAATCTTTCAATTCTTGCGCTTGAGTGTTCTGGTCCCTGTCCTTCGTAACCATGAGGTAACATAAGGGTCAGGCTACTCATGAGCGACCATTTATCTTTAGCAGATGCAATGTATTGATCAATAATGACTTGTGCTACATTGTGAAAATCGCCAAATTGAGCCTCCCAGATGGTTAAGCTGTCCGGACTGGCTAACGAGTATCCATACTCAAAAGCAAGTACACCATATTCTGACAAAGGAGAATTATACACATAAAAAGGTGCTTTTGCGTCGGGTAAATTTTTTAGTGGGTAATACTTTTCGTCTGTGTCTTCTACTATAAGTGCAGAATGACGATGATTGAATGTGCCCCGCTCGCTATCTTGTCCGCTAAGACGAACAGAATGTCCTTCGGTTAAGAGTGTTGCAAAAGCAAGGTGTTCGGCTATAGCCCAGTCTGCTTTTTCTTGTCTTATTAATGTAAGTTGATCTTCAATTATTTTGTAGGTTTTGCTAAAGAATTTTTTATTTTGAGGAAGTTTTTTTAGCTGTATGGCTAAATCAATCAATTGATTCTTAGGAAAACTAGTGTTTACTGTTTTATGAGCAGTTTCTTTAGTTAGATGATGATATTTTTTCCATTCTTTTTCAAGAAAATGATCAACGGGGACTATTTCAGATTGTTTGGCTTTTTCGTACGCTTGTTCTAATTGTTCTGTATATTCTTTTTCAATTTGTTGCAAAATGGATGTAAAGGCTGGGTTTTCTTTGATAAGTTTATCATAATATATTTTTCTAACGGGTGGATGGTTCATAATAGCTTTGTATAGGGTAGGTTGTGTAAATCGAGGTTCATCACCTTCGTTATGACCATGCTTTCTGTAGCCTAATATATCAATATAAACGTCGCGATGAAATTGTTGTCTAAACTCTACGGCTAATTCTACAACATAAGCGAGTGCTTCAGGGTCATCGGCATTTACATGAAAAATAGGTGAGTGTGTAATTTTTCCAACATCGGTAGAATAGATGCTTGAACGTCCTTCGAGGTAATTGGTAGTAAATCCAACCTGATTGTTCAGAACAAAGTGTATGGTACCACCAACGCTATAGCCCTCGAGCATTGACATTTGTGCTGTTTCGTACACAATACCCTGAGCAGAAATAGCTGCATCTCCGTGAATAATAATTGGAAGAAGTTTGTTATAATCTGACTGATAAACTTTATTGAGTCTTGCTTTGGCAAATCCCAGCGATACAGGTCCTACTGTTTCGAGGTGTGAAGGGTTTGGAAGTAAAGAAAGAACTATCTTTTTTCCATTTTGCAATGTTTTTGTGATATGATAACCTAAATGATATTTTACATCACCTAAAATGGTTTCATCGTTGTATGATTTGCCAATATATTCCTGGAATATTTCATGAAGAGGTTTTTCAAAGAAAGTAGCCAGAATGGTTAACCGTCCGCGATGTGGCATGCCCAGCGTCAATTCTTCAACTCCCAATTGCGATGCATGTTGAGCTGTATGCTGAAGTGCAACCACAATTGCATCAACGCCTTCTAATGAAAAACGCTTCTGTCCTACAAATTTTTTATGAAGAAATTGTTCGAAAAAAGATGCTTTTACCAGGTTTTTGTATATATCTTTTTTGATGTTTTCTGAAAAATGTGGGGTATTTTTTTGTTTTTCCATTCGTTCTTTAAACCACGAAACAATTTCCGGATATCGAATGTACATGTATTCTACCCCAATTGTTCTACAATATGTTTGTTTAAGATGAGCAATAATATCACTAAGAGTTGATTCTGGTAAGCCAATTTCTTTAGCTGCTTTGTATTTTTTATTTAGATGTTCTTCCGATAAACCATAATTTTCTAAATCTAAAGTAGGCGAATAAGTTCGTCTTTTTCTTACAGGATTAGTTTCTGTAAACAAATGACCTCGCTTTCGATAATCGTCTATGAGTTTTAAAACTTTGAATTCTTCTAGAATATTTTCCAGTTCTTTTTGATTGATAGGTTGAGCAGAAGAGCTTATATCCTGCAAGGAATATCCATCAAAAAAATATTTCCACGATGAGTCTATGTTTTCTGGGTTTGAAAGATATTCAGAATAGATTTCTTCAAGAAACGATAAGTTATTTAAATAAAAGTCTTTATTTCGCATTAAAAAAATTTTTCCAAAAATACAAAGAAAATATTATTTAGACAAAATAAAAATTGCTTAAAAAGTTTAAAAAAGATTTTGAACATTCGGAAAAAATATTCAACTTAGAGCAGTAATTTAAAATGTAGTTTCCATGAAAAAGTTATTAGCTATCAGTGTATTAGTTCTAATGGGGGGAATAATCTATTCCCAAACGTTGAAAAAAATTTTAGCCGATGACCTGCTTATTCGAAAAAAAATTCAACAAGACCCTACAATTATTGACAAGTATGTTGAATATGAAAAAAACTTTAAGCTATTAGTCGAAGAAACACAACTAAATCAATGGATGCAAAAAACCGATACTTTAATTAATGGTAAACGCGTTATTCCTGTTGTAGTTCATGTAATTCATAACTATGGCCCTGAAAATATTTCGGATGCTCAGGTTATTGATGCTATTGAAAAATTAAACATTGATTTTTCTAAACAGAATGCCGATACTGCTCAAACTTATCACTTATTTAAATCCCGTGCTGCCAATTGTGCCATTGAGTTTCGATTAGCAAAGAAAGACCCCAATGGAAATTGTACTAATGGTATCAATCATATCTATGATCCTCAAACAAATTGGGGGTACTTTAGTACAATGAAGCAATATCATTGGCCAACAGATAAATACATGAATGTATATGCAGTTAATTTTATCTATCCCGAAGGTATTATTTTACCCGATGGTGCTTTCATTGGTGGTATGAGTCCATTTCCTCCTGATAATGCACTATCACAAGCTTTAACAGGTGGCGATCCCGATGTGGATGGAGTTTTAATACGGCAGGATTGTTTGGGTACCGTTGGTACTGCAACCAATGTAGGAGGAATGGGGATTAATCTGGTTAACAGAACTTTTACTCATGAAGTAGGGCATTATTTAAATTTATATCATCCTTTTCAAAATTTAATGCTTGGTTTATTACCTGCTTCAAGTGGCTGTCCTTCGTTTTTGGCTCCCAATGGCGATGAAGTTGCCGATACTCCTCCCGTTGATGTAGCAACTCAAAACACTTCTCTGGATTGCTTTGTGCCAGGTAGCCGCAATACCTGTCATCAGGATAATCCCGATGAGCCCGATATGATTGAAAACTACATGGATTATCAGTGGGGATATTGCAACAACATCTTTACCAATGGTCAGAAAGCTCGTATGGATGCTGTGCTTAATAATATCAGAAGACCTTTATGGAGTAAAGAAAATTTGATTGCTACGGGTGTACTCGATACAACTCCTTCTCAATGTGCTCCTATAGCCGATTTCCATGCTAATTATTATACAGTATGCACAGGCGATGCTGTGATCTTTTACGATAATTCGTACAATGGTACTGTAGAAAACAGAACATGGACTTTTCAGGGAGGCAATCCTTCCTCTTCTAATGCTGCTAATCCGTCAGTAACTTATGATAATCCCGGAGTTTATGATGTTACGTTGACTGTTGAAAATGCCAATGGTCAGAGTACTAAAACAAAAACTGCGATTATAAAAGTAATGGATCCTGTAAGTAATATTTATGCTCCTTTTGTTCAAGGATTTGAGAATGGCATTAACAGTGATTGGATGATTGTTAATGAAGCAGGAAATGGCTGGGAGGTAACCGATACAGCTTATGCTACAGGTATTAAATCTGCCCGAATTTTAAATTTTTCTGGTAATCAGCCAAATAGCAAAGATGAGCTCATTAGCCCAATGATTAATTTAACATCTTTGTCAACTACGGTTACTTTAAAATTAAAATTCAAATATGCCTATGCAGGCAAAGTAATACCTGGTAACATGCTAACTGAAAATGATACAGCTTATGATAAAATGAGAGTATTGGTTTCTACCAATTGCGGAAAAACATGGACTCAAAAATGGGCAAAATATAACGATGCTTTACAAACAGTATCTGATCCTTTACAAAATAGCTTTAAACCAGCTGCCAGCGAATGGAAAAGCGATTCTATCAACATTCACATTTATTTGGCTCAGCAAAAAACTAATTTCCAATTTAAGTTCGAATTTGTTTCAAACGGTGGAAATAACATTTTCATTGATGATATCAATATTGACAATGGTACGTATGTTGGAATGAATGAATATAGCCGCGATTTGATAGATTTGAAAGTATATCCAAACCCAGTGAGCGGAAATTCAACTATTGAATTTTTTTTACCTTACGAGGGTCGAACCAGTGTTGAGCTTTATGATGTGCTTGGTAATAAAATTTCTGTTCTCGATAACAGGAAGTTAGATATGGGTATTCATCGTTATGAAGTTTCAAAGTACACCTTTGGAGCTTCGGGAACTTATTTTGTAAAAATTACTACCAACGAACATAGTTTTGTAAAGCAAATTATGGTTGAATAGATGTATTGTTGTAAAATATTGAAAAGGGCTGCTTTAAAGGGCAGCCTTTTTTGTTAAATGATTAAACTGCAATTAATTGAAAGCAACAATTTGTAAATTATTCATTATCTAAAGATAAATTTTCTTGATTCTTTTTTCCAGTTTTATTCCAGAAAGTATTGCCTGGATAAAAGATGTCTATCATTGCTCTTTGATTGATGGGATGATTAGTCTTTTTGTTTTTTAATACAATGATACTAATACTGTCTTTTGGAAGTCGCATTATGATAGATTGATATCCTTGCCACCAACCTGAATGAAATTGTACCGGAAATGAATTCTTTAAAAAGTAGAGCTTCCATCCAAAACCATAAAAAATATTGCTTAAACGTGTTTTTGTTTGAGGTGTAAATGCAGAGTCAATCCAGTTTTTGGGCAAAATAATACCTTTGTATAACGATGTGTCCCACTTATGAAGATCTTCAACAGTAGAAAAAAGTCCTTTATCGCCCAGAATCCCATTTAAATAATAAAAGCCTGCTTCTTGTGTGGGTGATAGATAACCTGTTGCTACATGAAATACTGTGTCAAGTCGGTGGTTGTATAAGTTAGTATAAAAGAAAGAATGGCTCATGTTGAGTGGTTCAAAAATGTTCTTTTTCACATATTCATCAAAACGCAAACCGCTTATTTTTTCTACTATTGCAGCCAGTAGTGCATAGCCTGTATTGCTGTATTGATAGAATTTGTTGGGTCTGGCATATGGTTTTTCTGCTTTTTTGGATAGTAGTTCTACCATTTCCTGGTTTGTTAACAAACGATTTCTGTTGATGGTAGTATTATTTTCAAATTGGTAAATATAATTTGGTAATCCACTTCTATGAGTCAGCAACATGCGAATTGTAATTCCCTTGTATGGGAAATTGGGATAAAATTTAGTAACTTCATCATTTAGTGTAAGTAAACCTTTTGAAGCAAGTTGGAGGATTGCTACAGCTGTGAATTGTTTTGACATTGAACCAATCTGAAAGACTGTTTCAGTAGTTATAGGTGTTTTATTTCTTCTATTGGCATATCCAAAAGCATTTTCATAAATGATATGACCTTTATAGCTGATTAAAACTGATCCTGCAAAGTTTCCACATGTAAACTCTCTTGTGAAGAACTGATTGAATTTGTTTTTTAGAATCAGCGAAGATTTTGAGAGCAGAATACCGTCAGAAATTGAAGGTTGCTTTGTATATGCTTGTTTGGCTTTATTTTGAAAAAGAGAACTTGAGTGTGCTCCGAATATGACGACAAAAATAATACAAATTAATAAAGTTGCTTCTATTGTTTTCCTCAACATGATGTGTTCAACTTCGCATGCAAGATGATAAATTTTTCTAAAAAATCCAAGAATCCTTGTTAATCTTTTGATTCTTTTTCTGATTGTATGCGAATTGCTTCAAGATGAATTATTTCAAGCAATGCTTTTATGAAATCGGTGTTCATATTGAGTTCTTTTGCTTTTTTAAGACGGCTATGTATGATTTCACGCCAGCGTTCGAGTTGTAGTATGGGTAATTGATGTTGTTTTTTTAAGGTTGAGAGTTCTTTTACAATTTCCATTCTGTAATGTAGCAATTCGAGTAGTTGCATGTCAATTGAGTCTATTTTTTCACGAAGTTTAAGCAGTTCAATTTGTTCGCCTATGTTTTTGTTATTGCATATGATAAGTCGTTTAAGCAAAAGCAGAAGTTCTGATGGAGTAAGTTGTTGTTTACTGTCGCTTAGAGCTTCTTTGGGGTTTATGTGGCTTTCAATCATTAATCCATCGTAACACAAATCCATGGCTTTTTGTGCAATCATTGAAATATAGCGTGTGTGGCCAGCTATGTGACTCGGGTCGCATATAATAGGCAAATTAGAGAATTGTGTTCGTAAGTCAATTGTTATTTCCCATTTGGGTATATTTCTTAAATTAGTAGGTTCAAAGGGGTAAAAGCCTCGATGAACAGCTGCAAGTTTTGTAATTCCACTTTTATATATTCGTTCGATGGCCCCAATCCATAATTTTAAATCGGGATTAAGTGGATTTTTTACCAGCACAATTGCATCAGTTCCTTTAAGAGCATCTGCAATTTGCTGAACAGAAAAGGGATTTGATACAGTTCTTGTGCCAAGCCACAGAATATCAATGTTTTTTGATAAGCAAAGCTCAACGTGTTTTGGGCTTAAGACTTCAACGGCAATTGAAAGATTAAACTTTTGTTTTATCTCTGAAAGCCATTCGATGGCAATGTTTCCCACACCTTCAAAGTCATTTGGATTGGTGCGTGGTTTCCATACTCCAGCCCTGAATATTTTGACTTGTGGTATGTTAGATAATTTTTCAGCGGTTTGAATAACCTGTTCATAAGATTCTACACTGCATGGACCTGCAATGATAAGAGGTAACGAAGTTGGTTCATTAAACCATTGTTCAATAGATTTGAGGTTGGCGAATTTTTTCATGTATTTGTTTAATCATTGAACATTTTTTCGATACGTTCTCTAATTTGCTTTGATTCTTCCTCCATTCCAGGTTTTCCCATTAGTGCAAACATGTTGCGTTTGTATGCTTCAACACCAGGCTGGTCGAATGGATTTACTCCTAGCAAATAACCGCTTATTCCACAAGCAATTTCAAAGAAATAAATTAATTGACCTATATAGAATTCGTTTATTGTAGGAATTTCAATTAATATATTGGGCACGCCACCATCAACATGTGCGAGCAGAGTTCCAAGTCTTGCCATATCATTGACATAACTGATGCGTTGATAACTGATAAAATTGAGTTTATCGCCATTGCCTGGTTCGTGTGGTATGGCAAGGTGTGTAGTTGGATTAACAACATTCAGCACGGTTTCGAATAATATACGTTCGCCTTCCTGGATGTATTGACCTAGCGAATGTAAATCGGTAGTAAAATCTACTGCGGCAGGGAAGATGCCTTTTCCTTCTTTTCCTTCACTTTCTCCATATAGCTGTTTCCACCATTCCATGAAATAATGCATACGAGGTGTATAGCTAACCATTATTTCAATTTTCTTACCTATATTGTAAAGGGCATTTCTAATAGTGGCATATTGAATAGCCGGATTTTCATCAGCATTGAGTTTAAAGATGCTATGTTTTATATATTGTGCACCTTTAATAAGCTCAAAGATGTTTCCACCAGCAACAGCAATAGGAAATAAGCCAACAGGTGTAAGGACAGAATAGCGTCCTCCAACGTCATCGGGGATTACAAAACGTTCATAACCTTCGCTTTTAGCAAGTTCGAGCAGCGTTCCTTTTTCTTTGTCAGTAATTGCTATTATTCTTTTTCTGGCTTCTTCAATTCCATACTTATTTTCAATATGATGTTTAAGTAAACGGAAAGCAATAGCGGGTTCTGTAGTAGTTCCTGATTTTGAAATAACTGCAATAGCATAATCGTAATCGTTAAGAACTTCTAATAGTTGGTAAAGGTAGTCTTCGCCCATGTTTTGACCTGCGTAAAGTATTATAGGATTGGTTCGATTGATTAATAGTGTGTTAAAATTGTGATAAAGCATATCTATTACAGCTTTTGCTCCCAGATATGACCCACCAATACCTATTACAACTAAAATGTCAATTTTTTTTCTTAGTTCGTGGGCAATATGTTCAATATATTTAAGCTCATCATGTTGTATTGTATCAGGTAAATCTACCCATCCTAGAAAATCATTTCCTTTTCCTGTTTTGTGTTTTAGTGCCATTAATTGATTGTAAGCGTTTTTGTATTGATCATCTAAATCGCCTGAAATGAATGTTTTGGCAAAATCAATATTGACTTGAATGGTTTCCATAGTTTATTATTTTAGTTTTTCTATTAGTAGCTTAATTTCAATGGAAGGTGAATAACGTTGATATAAAATATTGTAAACAGCCTGGCATATAGGCAAATCAAGTTTGTGATTTTGGGCTATGTGCATTATACTTTGTACAGCATAATAACCTTCGGCAATCATGTTCATTTCGAGTTGTGCGGCTTTTACAGAATAGCCCTTGCCAATCATGATACCTAAAGTTCTGTTTCTGCTAAATTGAGAATAGCAGGTTACCAGAAGGTCGCCTAAATATACAAAATCGGTAATGTTACGTTTGTGAGGTGCAACCTGTTCTATAAAATATTATATTTCTTTTATGGCATTAGAAACCAGAACAGCAATAAAATTGTCGCCAAAGCCTAGCGAATGAACAATTCCAGTTGCAATTGCCATAATGTTTTTTAAAGCAGTGGCATATTCTGCTCCAACGACATCGGTATTTTCTTTTACTTTAATGAAACGGTTTTCTAGTAGTTTAATTAGTTCTTTTCTCAGATTATCGTTTTCGGAAAGTATGGTCAGATAGGTTAATCTTTCCATTGCAATTTCTTCGGCATGGGAAGGTCCGCTTATAAAACCTATGTGTTCTTTATGTATTGATAATTTATGATTAAGGTATTGGCTTATGGTTAAATGAGAGGTTGGTAATATGCCTTTAGTTGCAGAAATAAAATATTTGTTTTGCACTTCATCGGCTTGTATTTCATAAAACAGGTATTCGGTAAATGCTGAAGGCAAAACTAAAAAGATTAGGTCGGAGTTTTGAATAAGTTGATGAACGTCGTTGTATAAAGTAACTTTATGCAAATCAATTTCTACATCACTCAGGTAAGAAGGATTATGTGCAGTATTGAGAATTGCCTGATACATTTCGTCGAATCGAATGAGCCAATTTACATTGCTGCCGTTTTGTTGCAATATTTTTAGTAAAGCTGTGCCCCAGCTTCCTTCTCCAATTATTCCAATTGATTTTATCATGTTGCAAAAGTATAGTTATTTTTTTAAATTTTGTGGAAGGTATCTCTACAATTTATTAACAAAAATGCCCCTGACTAAATCAAGGGCATTTTTGTTAAGCAATATAAATTGAATGATTTAAATAGGACGAGCGTGTTTTTTTAACAGCTTACCTTCTTTTGTAAACCATTCAGCAAGACCATAATAGCATGTGCGACTACCTTTGATAGCGTAATTGTTCACACTTTTTTGATTTCTTTTAAGGCGGAAAAGTGCAGAATGGATTGCTGAAAATGCTGCGGCTTTATCTTCTTCATTTAAATCAAGTTCAGCTATAGCAGCTTCTTTAAGTTCATCAACAGTCATTGGATAGCCTGTTAAATACAATTTGTCATATACATAATCGCTCCAAAGTATATTTTTAGTTCTTTTATATCTGGAGGGTACAATTTCTGTAATAACATCTGGTTCTGGTTGTTTTTTCTTCTTTTTACTGCTAGCCAGCTCTATTACAGGAATGCTTTCGTCGTTCATTATGTCGAAAAATTCTTTTACCAGTGGGTCTGTTTTGGCTCGTTCGGCTATTTCTTCCCATCTGGTTAACATTTTTTGTTTCGACTTTTTAATTTTTTCTACTTTTTCTTCTATTTGTTTGGTTTTTTCTTCGGGTTTAACAATGATTTGTTTTGCGTATATTTCGCCTGGTATAAGCGATTTTTTATATACGCTAACATCAATGTTTGATGGTGCACCAAGCTTTTCGAGCATGGCATTTACTTTTTCAATTTTTTTTAAGAGCATCCGTAATTCTTCACGGTAGTATTGTCTCATTTCTTCGAGCTCTTCCGGTGTGAATTCTAATTTTTTTTCTTCCATAGCTGTTAGATTTATAGATTAAAATATTTTTTACAAAGATAATTCAAAAATTTTTTAAAAAGAAATAATTTTGAGAAAAAATGTTAAAAATTATTAAGCCAATAAATCTGACTTACAATTACAAAGCTGAAAATAAAAATGAAAAATATTATGATTTTTAATGAACTCTATATAATTGTCTTACACTAGAATATGCTGGATCTGTCATTTCTATATTGTTGAAATACAGCAAAATGGAAAAATAGTTAGTTGTACTTTAAATATTTATTCATTTTAAAAAAATTATAAACTGCTATTAAGATTTAGCAATGATTAAACAGGATATGTATTACTCAGGTAAAATTACTGCGATTCCGGCGGGATTCGAACCCACGACCCACAGCTTAGAAGGCTGTTGCTCTATCCAGCTGAGCTACGGAACCAAAAATCGGTTGCAAATATACAAAATATTTTAATACAAAAAACTTAATAATATACCAGCAGCAACTGCACTACCAATTACGCCTGCTACATTTGGTCCCATTGCGTGCATTAGTAAGTGATTTGTTCTATCATATTCTAATCCAATCATTTCAGATACTCTGGCGCTGTCTGGTACAGCAGATACACCAGCATTTCCTATGAGTGGATTTATTTTGTTTCCTTCCTTTAAGAAAAGATTGAAGAATTTAACAAACAACACACCGCCAGCAGTAGCAACAACAAAAGAAGTTGCACCTATAATAAATATTAAGATAGATTCTTTGCGAAGGAAAATGTCTGCTTGTGTAGAAGCTCCAACTGTTAAACCAATAAGAATGGTAACAATATCAATCAATGGTCCACCTGCTGTATTTGCTAATCGGCGGGTTACTCCACTTTCTTTTAAAAGATTTCCAAAGAAGAGCATTCCTAATAATGGTAAACCACTAGGAACGATAAAGCAGGTAAGTAATAAACCAACAATAGGGAATAATACTTTTTCAGTTTTGCTAACAGCACGGGGAGGCTTCATTCGTATTACACGCTCTTTTTTAGTTGTTAATAATCTCATGATTGGAGGTTGAATAACAGGTACTAAAGCCATGTATGAATATGCCGAAATGGCAATTGCTCCCATATATTCAGGTGCCAATTTTGAAGATAGAAAGATGGCAGTTGGTCCATCGGCACCGCCAATAATACCAATAGCACCAGCTTCGTTTGGGGCAAAACCTAATAATAAAGCAATGGTAAATGCTCCAAAAATACCAATTTGAGCTGCAGCTCCTATTAAAACTAACCTTGGATTGCTTAATAATGTTGAAAAGTCGGTAATTGCACCGATACCAAGAAAAATTAGTGGTGGATAGATTCCTTGTCGTACACCTATATATAAATAGGATAAAACACTGCCACACGAACCACTACTAAAAATATCGCCCTGACAATAATCGTAAACGCCAAGTTGAATAGTATGATTATAGGGAATGTTGCCCAAAATGATACCAAAACCTATGGGTATTAGCAATAATGGTTCATATTCCTTGGTTATGGCAAGGTAAATAAATAAGAGACCTATTACAATCATGATGGCATGTCCAATTGTAAAATTGTAGAAAGACGTATATTTATAGAAGGTCTCTAATTGTTCAAGTAAAAAATTCAACGTTTGATTCATAACTTTTTCTTTTTAGCCTACAACAATTAAAACATCACCTTGCATTACTGAATCTCCCTTTGAAACATTTACTTCTAATACAGTTCCTTCTAGATCGCTTTCTATGTTATTTTCCATTTTCATTGCTTCCAATACCACAATTTTTTGACCTATTGATATTTTATCACCTTTTTTTACCAGAACTTCTAAAATTACTCCGGGCAAAGGAGACAATATTTTCTTTGCTTCGCTAGATTTAGAATCGGGGACAGGCTTTTGATCGTCTTTTGGAGTATCTGTAGATGGTACATTGTTAGGACGAATCAATTTAGGCGTTTTTACAGGTTGAAGTTCTCTGTCAATCTCTACTTTATAAGTACTACCGTTTACTTCAACTTCTGCTATATTATCTTCTACGTTTAAAATTTCTACTTCGTAAACATTTCCATTTATGGTAAATTTAAACTTTTTCATAATCTTTTACTTTATTTCCAATAATTTTTAGGGAATCTTCTTAAACCATATATTTTCGAACTCCATGGCGAATAAGTTCTGGACACTTTGTTGATAGTGATTTTAAAGCTTTCAACATCGTGAATTTGAGAATGATATAAGTGAAGTGCAAGGGCAATAGCAGCATTTAACTCGCCCGAATGGCTTAATTCTATCTGAAGTGCTTCTTCTTCCTTACCTTCTTTAATAAGTTTTTTTCGCTCAGAAAAACGATTGAATTGTTTGCTAAAGTTATGAAAGAAGATATAAATTAGAGCCAGTGAGGCGAAAACTACAGCAACTGCTATTATGGTAAGAATTAAGCCAAGTGGATCATTTTCTATAAAGAACTTATTTTTTTCAGCTATTTGATTAACAAGCAGTATCATAGTTTGTTACATTATAAAGGTAAATTGGAATGTTTTTTAGGTGGATTAACAACCTTTTTGGTTTGTAATGCTTGTAATGCTCTTATTATTCTAAATCGAGTATTACGTGGTTCTATAACATCGTCAATATAACCAAATTTTGCTGCATTATAAGGATTAGCAAATTTATGACGATATTCTTTTTCTTTTTCTGCAATAAAAATTGCCCGTGCATGTTCGTCTTTAATCTGTTCGATTTCCTTGCTATACAAAATTTCGATAGCACCTTTGGGTCCCATTACGGCTATTTCGGCAGTAGGCCAAGCATAATTAATATCACCTCTCAAATGTTTAGAAGACATTACATCATAAGCACCGCCATAAGCTTTTCGAAGTATGATGGTTATTTTAGGTACAGTAGCTTCTCCGTATGCATATAATAATTTGGCTCCATGCAAAATAATACCACCATATTCCTGACCAGTTCCGGGTAAAAATCCGGGAACATCAACAAAAGTTACAATAGGAATATTAAAAGCGTCGCAAAATCTGACAAATCTGGCTGCTTTACGTGAAGCGGCTATGTCTAAAACACCAGCCAGATAATTGGGTTGATTAGCAACGATTCCTACAGGCATGCCGTTGAATCTGGCAAAAGCGGTTACAATATTTGGAGCATAATCGCGTTGAACTTCGAGTATTTCATTATAATCAACAACACTATGAATAACATCTTTTACATTGTAGGGTTTGTTGGGATTATCAGGTATAATTTCATTTAAAGTGTCGTCTATTCTGTCAATGGGGTCATCGCAAAATGCTATGGGTGGATCTTCAAGATTGTTTTGTGGAAGATAGCTTATTAATTTTCTAACCAGCAACAAGCCTTCTTGTTCAGTGTCGGCAACAAAATGAGCAACTCCAGATTTTGTAGCATGTACTTTTGAACCACCCAGCTGTTCTGTTGTAACATCTTCTCCTGTTACTGTTTTAACAACTTTTGGGCCTGTTACGAACATGTAGCTGGTTTCTTTCGACATAATGATGAAGTCGGTTAGAGCAGGTGAGTACACAGCACCACCTGCACAGGGACCATAGATTACAGAAATTTGAGGAACCAGGCCGGAAGCTAATATGTTGCGTTGAAAGATTTCGGCATAACCGCCTAGACTTTTTACTCCTTCCTGGATACGTGCGCCACCGCTATCGTTGATGCCAATAATAGGAGCACCAACTTTCATGGCATGGTCCATGATTTTGCAAATTTTTGCAGCATACATTTCAGATAGTGATCCGCCAAATACAGTGAAGTCTTGAGAAAAAACGTACACTAATCTTCCGTCAATAGTACCATAGCCTGTTACTACACCATCTGATAAATATTGTTCTTTGTCGAGGCCAAAATCAATACAACGATGCGATACAAACATGTCAAATTCTTCAAAACTGCCTTCGTCTAATAGTACTTCCAGTCGTTCTCTTGCAGTTAATTTGCCTTTTTTATGCTGTGCCTCGATACGTTTTTCGCCACCACCCTTTCGGGCTTTATCTCTCAGTTCTAGTAGTTCTTTGATTTTATCTTGAATACTTCCCATGATTTATTTTGTTTGTTTGTTTTCGCATAATTCTATTAGTACTCCAAATGTAGATTTTGGGTGTAAAAAAGCAATGTCTAACCCTTCGGCGCCTTTACGAGGAGTAGTGTCGATTAGTTTTACATCTTTCTGGACAGCTTCTTCTAAATTTTGCTCAATATTTTTTACAGCAAAAGCTATGTGGTGAATACCTTCGCCTTTTTTTTCAATAAATTTTCCAATAGGTCCTTCCGGATCGGTACTTTCTAATAACTCAATTTTTGTTTGACCTACCATGAAAAAGGCTGTTTTTACTTTTTGGTCTTTCACTTCTTCAATAGCATAACATTTGAACCCCAAAACGTTTTCGTAGAAACGTATGGCTTCTTCTAAATTTTGAACAGCAATTCCAATATGTTCAATATGAGTGATATTCATAGGTTTTTATTTTTGCTCAAAGATACAAGCTACGTAGTTAATTTTGCCATGATTTTTTACATGAAAAAAAATGTTTTTAAACAATCATTTTTCAATTAAAAAAATACTTATCTTTGCTTTGTTTAAGATAAAACTTTTTTGATATGAAAATTTTTGGAATTTTTGTTGTAATTTCCTTTTTTCTGTTTGCCTGTCAGCCAAAAGATAAACAGGCTCCTATTATTATTTTAAAAGGCGACAATCCTTATATTGTTAGTTTAAATGCATGGTTTAAGGACCCTGGTGCAACTGCCGAAGACAATAAAGATAAAGATATTACTGCTAAAATTGTTATGACTCATAATGTGGACATCAATGGTCCATCAAATGGAGAAGGACAAACTAAAAAAGCCGGTACTTATACTGTTACTTATACTTGCAAAGATAATGCAGGAAATACTGCTACAGCTACCCGTACAGTTATTGTTAAAAATGATGCTGAACAATATGCAACCCGATATGAATGCACTGTGAATGCACAAAATCAAAGTATAGTTAGAGATTCTATCATTGTAGCTATTGACATAAGTGTAGATGTTTCTACCAATAATAAAATATGGTTTCCTAAGTTGGGCGGAAAAACAGGACTAAGAATTTATGGATTAATTCAATGGGATAGTACCGATAATTATTATCATGTAAATATTCCCGATCAAAAAATACCGATGTGGGAAAATAATGTGCGATATTTATATGGTGTAATGGGCGAACTAAACAACAGTAAGGTGTTAGATAGCATTGATCCAAAAATTCAGGTTAAATATTATTTGACAAAATACCGTAAGAGCCCAACAGGTACTGTAATATGGCCACCTCAATATCCCGATTCTTTATGGGAAGTTTTGAAAAACGATGTGGTTATTGATACTTACGATAGATTCTAGTCAATAATATTTAGATTTCAATATTATAGCTACCTTTGCGGGTAGCTTTTTTTGTTTGTATGAAGCAGCTATTGCTAAAATTAAAATTTTGTTTGGAGTTAGTATTATTTCTATTATTAATCTTCAGTCTTCAGAGGCTTCTTTTTTACTTTTTTAATTTCTCATTTTTTAAAGCTAATTCTACTGGTGAGTTATTTCAAGCACTTTTTTGGGGGATGCGTTTCGATTTGTGGATAATATTTGTGTTTAATGGATTGCTACTTTTATTGATACTATTGCCCATAAAAAACTTTAGGTTTCGCAAATTTTATCTGTACTACTTTACTTTAGTCAATTCCATACTTTCTTTATTTAATTTAATAGATGTTGCATATTTCGCCTTTACTCTTAAACGTTCAACTGCCGATTTGTTTTCGTTAATGGCAACAGGTCAGGATGTTTGGATATTGTTGCCTCGTTTTATATTAGACTTTTGGTATATTGTTTTATTCTGGATAGTGTTTATTTTTTTATTGTACTATGGAGCAAAACGTTTATGGTTTTCAGTTAACGAAGGAATTAATTATTCTATCAGAAATGTACTCTTATATGCAATCGCCACTATTGTATTTTCTGCAATCATGTTTACAGTTATCCGTGGTACACGCTTACGTCCAGTAAATTTGCTAAGTGCTTCGTTACATGCTGAATCTAATTTGGTTCCGATGGTTCTTAACACTCCTTTTTCTATTGTAAAAACATGGGGTAAACCTATTTATGCAGTACATAAGTATTATGACAATCCAGAAGATTTGATTTATAACCCTGCATACACAACTAAGCCTATTCATAAACCTTCTGATAAAAACGTTGTAATCATTATTTTAGAAAGCTTCTCAAAAGAGCATATAGGCTTTTTTAATCCTAAGCAACATAAACAGAGTTATACTCCATTTCTTGATAGCTTGTTGAGTCAAAGTTTGGTTGTTAAGTATTCTTTTGCAAACGGTCGGAAAAGTATTGAGTCGCTACCTTCTATTCTTGCTTCCATTCCATCATTGATGGAAACACCTTATGTTTTAAGTCCTTTTGCTCAGAATCGGATAGAAGCTCTTCCTGCTATTTTAAAAAAGCACGGTTATAGTACATCATTTTATCATGGAGGAACCAACGGTACTATGGGATTCGATGTTTTTTCGGCAATGTCTGGTATTGATCATTATTATGGTAGATGGCAATATCCGAACCCGGAAGACTATGATGGAAACTGGGGAATCTGGGATGAACCATTTCTGCAATATGTTAAAAAGCAGTTAGATAAAACTCAAACACCTTTTTTTACGGTTATTTATACACTTTCGTCACATCATCCATACAAGGTTCCCGAAAAGTATAAACATATTTTTACGGATGGAGAACATGAAATTTTGAAGAGTATTGCCTATGCCGATTATTCATTGAAAAAATTTTTCCATCAGGCTCGTCAGTCAAAATGGTTCGGGAATACCGTATTTGTTATTACTGCTGACCATGTTTTTGGATCTCATAGCGAATTTTATTACAACAAGATTGGTAGTTATTCTGTACCAATTGCTTTTTATTGTCAGAATGATAGTTCATTGAAAGGTGTTCTGCCTTTAATAGCACAACATACAGATATTGCTCCAAGTATTTTAGATTATCTAGGAATTCATACTACAATGTTTGCATTTGGTAGTAGTATCTGGGATACTCTGTCGCTACGTTTTGCTATAAATTATATTAATGGAAGTTATTTGTTTTATTATAAAGATTATTTGCTCGAATTTGATGGGAAGGAAGTACTTGGCTTATATCTTTTTAAGACAGATTCATTAATGCAGCATAATTTAAAAGAGGAAAATATACCAGAAAAAAAATATATGCTACAGTTCGTTAAATCACTTATACAGCAATACGATGATGCTATAGTAAACAACAAATTGATGGTTAAATAAAAGAAAGATGAGCCTGATAGATGAAATAAGAAGAAGAAGAACCTTTGCTATCGTTAGCCACCCCGATGCAGGTAAAACAACATTAACAGAAAAGTTATTATTATTTGGAGGGGCTATTCATGTTGCTGGTGCTGTAAAATCAAACAAAATTAAGAAAACAACAGTTTCCGATTTTATGGAGATTGAAAAACAAAGAGGTATTTCTGTTTCCACGTCGGTAATGGGTTTCGAATACAATAACTACAAGGTCAATATACTTGATACACCAGGGCATCAGGATTTTGCTGAAGATACTTATAGAACCTTATCTGCAGTAGATAGCGTTATTATTGTGATTGACGTTGCAAAGGGTGTAGAAACACAGACCGAAAAACTTAGCAATGTTTGCAGAATGCGTAAAACACCTACCATCTTTTTTATTAATAAACTGGATAGGGAAGGATTGGATCCATTTGTTTTAATTGACGAAATAGAAAAAAAGCTTTCCATACATTGTGTTCCAATGACCTGGCCTATTGGAATGGGAAAATCATTTAAAGGAGTCTATCAGTTAATTACCGATAAATTATATTTATTTGATTCTGAAGAAAAGCAGGTGGCAAAAGAACCTATTGTCATTGAAAATATCGGAAACTATCTATTGGATACGTATATAGGAGAAGAATATGCCGCAAAACTCAGAGAAGATGTTGAGCTAATCCGCAGTGTTTTTCCTCCTTTTACCAAAGAAGAATATTTGAATGGAAATATTGCTCCAATGTTTTTTGGTAGTGCCCTGAATAATTTTGGTGTAAAAGAGTTATTGGAAACATTTTTAGAGATTGCCCCTTCTCCTCGTCAGTCATATGCAAATGAGAGGGTAGTAGAGCCATCTGAAGAAAAGTTTACAGGATTTGTTTTTAAAATTCATGCCAATCTTCATCCACAATTTCGTGCACGCATTGCTTTTATTAAAGTATGTAGTGGCGTCTTTAGGCGAAATACTCCGTATTTTCATGTAAGATCGGGAAAATATTTTAAGTTTAGTAATCCTACTTCTTTTATGGCTGCTAAACAGTCGGTAATAGATGAAGCTTATCCTGGTGATATTGTTGGGATTCACGATACAGGTAATTTTAAAATAGGCGATACCTTTACTGAAGGAGAAATTATTAAATTTAAGGGCATTCCTAGTTTTTCTCCTGAATTATTCAGGTATGTAGAAAATGCAGACCCTTTAAAATACAAACAATTGGCTAAGGGACTCGAACAGTTAACTGATGAAGGTGTAGCACAGCTCTTTACACATAAAATGAATGGACGAAAAATAATTGGCACAGTAGGAGCCTTGCAGTTTGATGTGATTCAATTTCGTCTTGAGCACGAATATTCTGCCTTGTGCAGGTACGAGAATTTACCTTTATATAAAGCATGCTGGTTTACAAGCAACAATACTAAACAAATAGAAGAGTTTAAAAAGAGAAAAGCTAATTATTTAGCAGAAGATAAATATGGAAGAGATGTATATTTAGCCGATTCAGCTTTCTCATTGCAAATGTCAAAAGAAAATTTTCCTGATATAGAGTTTTATTTTACTTCGGAATTTTCATAAATCTGAATGCTCTTTGTCCCTATTGTCCGAAAACAACAAAAAAAGGTTTCAGTAAAATTGCTGAAACCCTTGATTTTTATATGTAGCGAGAGCCGGGATTGAACCGGCGACCTTCCCGATGTAA
>FWWL01002882.1_pt1 | contig 19479 bp, 7 predicted proteins | sample 2228331 | NCBI WGS metagenome assembly FWWL01 (sample SAMEA103939775, study PRJEB20133) | metagenome | reverse complement strand
CCGTCCCCGCGCCGGTACTGGATCCACGTTTTCCCGTCAAATACGGCGACGCCGCGGTCCGTGCCAGCCCACAGATGGCCCTTCGCATCATTCCGCGCGAAGTAGACCAGCGAGGAGGGAAGCCCGTCGGCGGGCGTGAAGTGCTGCAGCCGCAGCCGCCCGGATTCCAGCCTGCCTTTCGTGAGCCCGGACGGATCCATGTACACCAGCCACATCTCCCCGTGCACATCGAACGTGATTCCGTGAATGGCCTCGTGCAGCAGCCCGTCTCGTTTTCCGAACCGGATCCACCCGCCGTCCTTGTACCGGTAGAGTCCGTCCTGCGCTCCGAACCAGATGGCGCCGTCCGGCCCTTCGGCCACAGCCAGGCCGCGGCGCGGCTTGCCCTCGGGCAGGGGTATGTCGGTCAGCTGGCCGCCGGGTTCAATCACCAACAACGCGGACCGGTTGGAGACGGCGGCATAGATCCGCCCGCTCCGTCCCTCGCGAAGCCGCATCACAAAGGCGCCGTCCTCGGATGCCGGCACGGGCAGGTGGCGCACGCGGCCTGTCCGCGGATCGCGGCGGTACAGTCCTCCCTCCTGCGGAGCCGCCCAAATGGCCCCGTCGGAAGCCGCCAGCAGCGCGATGATCGCCCCTTTCGGAAACTCCGGCACCCGCCGGAACCTGTATCCGGCGCCCGACCATTCCCCCCGGTATACGCCGTCCCCCGTGCCCACCCATACCGTCCCGTCCCCGCCCTCTGCCACTTGCCACACCGTCTCGTTGCCCAGTCCTTCGGCTTCGGAATATCCCTCCCACTCCCCGTATCCGATCCAACGGGCCAGCCCGCGCCCGTTCATCCCGAGCCACACCGAGCCTTCCCGGTCCACATACACGCTGGACACCGAGTCTCCGGGCAGTCCGTTCTTCCTCGTGACCACCTGCCACTGGCCCCGGGCCTGAATCGCCAATCCTCCCAGGACCGGAATGAGCAGCCTGCCCTCGTAATCCTCCCCCAGTTGCGGAACCCACGGGCTCCGCAGATCCATGGGTGCTTGCACCGGCTCGAAACGGTCGCTCCCCTTGCGAAGCACTTCGAGGTGCAGCGCGCTTCGCACGTACAGGTCTCCCCGGTGATCCTCGTACAGGTAGCTCCACGGTCCGTGATCCTTGCCCGGCTGCGCATCCAGCAGCCGGATCTGATCCCGCTCATCGAGTTCGCACAGGCTCTTCACGCAGCCGAAAATCACCCGTCCGGCCCGTGTGACTGTCACGCCCGCCACCGCCCGGCTGGTTCTGCCCTCGCCTTCCGGGCGGGTCACCAGCTTGAAGACCCATTCCTTGCGCGGACCAACTCGCTCGCCGATGTCAAGCCCCAACCGCGTCGCCACATACAGGCGCCCGCGGGCGTCCGAGGCCAGCCCGCTCTTCCCGTTGACCCTCTGTTCGTCCCCCCCGGGCAGAACCGCCTGCACGAAGCGCCCACCGTCGCGCCGGTACAGCCCCTGCGTCGTGCCCAGCCACAGCGTCCCGTCCGGCGTCTGATGGATCGACAGAATGAAAGCTCCGCTGGCGATCTCCCTGCGGCCGAATTCCGTGAATCCCCGGCCATCGTAGCGGAACAGCCCGTTCTGCGTTCCCACCCACAGAAAGCCTTCGCGGTCCTGAAAGATGCTCTCCACCGCCAGGTTGTTGAGGCCGCTGTCGAAGTCAAACGTCTGAAAGGAGTACTGCTGGGCCAGCGCGCGCAGGGTCCATGCCAGCGCCACCAAAACAGAGCGGGCGTGCGCGCCGTGCCGCATCGGAAAATCTATCGGCGGATCGGCAATCCGGCTGCAGGCCCGCCGCCGGAGCGCCCCCTGCTTCACCCCGCCGCGCCCCGCTACCATGAAACTGCATGGACAGCCCGCCCGAGGAACTCATCGACCACATCGTCACGCACTTGAGCGAAGAACAGCCGGAGTTGATCGCCGGGCTCCCCGACGCCGAGGTGGCCCGCCGCGTCGCCGCCGGCATCGCCCGCGCGCATGCGCACTCCTTCGTGCAGCCGGAATCGGTGACCGCCTATGTCACGCTGATGTTCCTGGTCGCGCCGGACTTCGACTCCCACCCCGCCATCGCCCGCGCCCTCCGCCTCCATGGCACGGAAGCGGAACGGTTGCGGCTGCTGTTCGAGCGCACACGCGAGGAGGATTGGGACCAGGCTGCCGCCTCGTCGAAGGGCTGGGAGGCGCTCCTCGAAAAGCCGTGAGCCGCCTGCGCGCCGTCGTTTCCTGGTCGTCGGGCAAGGATGCCGCCTTCGCGCTGCACCTCGCCCGTCTGGGCGGGGAAGTGGAGATCGCCGGGCTGCTGTCCTCGATCAACGCCGAATTTCAGCGCGTCTCGATGCATGGTGTGCGCCGCGAACTGCTCGAACAGCAGGCGCGCGCTGCCGGGCTGCCCCTGCAAATTGTCGAACTGCCTTGGCCCTGCCCCAACGAGGAATACGAGCGCCGCATGGCAGCTGCCTGCCAGCACCTTCGGGAGCAGGGCATCGAGGCGGTCATCTTCGGCGACATCCATCTGGCCGACGTCCGCGACTACCGCGAACAGCAGATGGCGCGCGCAGGGCTCAAGCCGCTGTTCCCCCTGTGGGGCCGGGATTCGCGCCAGCTGCTCGAAGAAATGCTCGCGGCCGGCGTTCGCGCACGGATCGTCTGTCTCGATCCCCGCCGCCTGAGCCCCGCCTTCGCGGGCGCCGAGCTGTCCGCCGCCCTGCTGCCCTCCCTGCCAGAAGGCGTCGATCCATGCGGCGAAAACGGCGAGTTCCACACCTTCGTGACCCATGCACCCGTCTTCTCCGCGCCCGTGGAGGTGACCGCCGGCGCAGTGATCGAACGCGACGGCTTCCTCTACGCCGACCTGCTCCCGGCGTCCGGCGCAATGCCTGCTGACGCCTGAACAGCCAGGCAATCCTCTCATGACCGGAAATGCCCTGCTCCGGCTGATCGGCTCCCAGCGACTTTCCGCACATCCTTTTTCGTTTGTATCCCCCTCCTCGGCTCTCCCCGAATTCAGTTCCTCTCCGATGGGCGGGCCGGTGCGCCGTCGGTCAGGCAGGGGAAGCGATACCCCGGATGGATGTCCCGTCCCTCGCACGCGTTGGCGGAGGCATCCAGGATGGAGTGGCAGAAGAAGGAGCCTTTGCGGCGGAAACCGCCAGAGAATTGTGAATTCCCTGAAAAACGTCCCCGAAATGTGTCGCTCTCATGAAGTGGAAACTTTATGCCGATGATCCATCAGGACTGGGAGCGTGAGGCAATGGATCTTGCAAACGGTTCTTTCATGGCCCAGGATGAGGTCCTGGCGTGATTTCACAACTTCCTGCTCACCTCGCATCGGCTGATTTGTGAGGAACACAGCGGTTTTTCCTCGAGCCGCTGGTTTGCTGTTCCGCTCGAATGCGTTGGATTGTGCGAACTCTCGAGGAAATCCAGGCCGTGGCTGATTGTGCCGGCCGTGGTTGCGATCCTGGCCGGCCTGATGTTCGATCCATTTTTCGAAGCAGGATTGGCGCCGTCTTTCAGCCTGAGGAGGGCCCTGCTTTGCGCCGGAATCGTCGCCGGCGGATTTATTTTCGCCTACATCCGCTCGCGGAAACTGTGCCTCGTGATTCACGCGGGTGGCGCAAAAGAAGAGTTCGGGTTCTCCGGGCTGAATACCGGGTGGCCGCGGGAGTTCGTACGCTGCCTTCATCAAGCCCGGGCGGACAGAGTCCGGCAGGCTGCAAATGTGCAGCTCCACGTTTGATCCCGGCGATTCGCGTCACGCCTGCTGCCGCCCATCGGGGTGAGTGCAGCCTGACGACGATCCGGGCGCGCTTGGCAAACCTGATCGGACCCTGCGTCCCGCTCCGCACTGCCCGGGAATGCCCCGCAGGGAGTCAGTTAACGCGGGCACGCAGATCGGAAACTTCTCTCCCTTGAAACCGGCCGACAAGATCAATATAGTAAAGGCGGACCCGCTTGCCGCCTCTTTTTCGCCCGGAGCGTTCATATGGGACGCCACGTGATCGCCTGCTTCACCCTCTTCTGCGCCCTCTGCGCGCCGTGTTTTGGCGAGGGGCTGGAATCTCTCTCCGGCAATATCACCGTAGTGGTCGACAGCGAAAAGCCTCTCCCTTCGCAAGCTCTCCTGGCGCTGAAAAGAGAGATCGACCGGCTGTTTGCTTCCTCCCGTCTGCGGATCGATTGGGTCGCGCGGAGCGAGGCAGGTCTCGGATTCGAGGCGGCGGACGTGGTGTTGGTCCGGTTTCGGGGCGATTGCAGCACAACGGCGATGCCTCCTCTCCCGCCCGACGAATTGGGTCCGCTGGCTCGCACGCACATCAGCCACGGCTCGGTGCTCCCATTCAGCGAGGTGGAATGTGAGCGCGTGAAGAGAGCGGCGCAATCTGCGCTGCTTGGCGGTGAGCGGACGAAGGCGCAGGAGATGATGGGGCGCGCGCTCGGGCGCGTGGTGGCGCATGAGTTGATCCACATTTTCCTGCAGCAGAAATCGCATGCGCCGAAGGGCATTTTTCGCCGCGGGCTGACTCCGCGCCAGCTCGTCGAGACCTACCAGGACCACGAAGAAGAAGGGCGGATCGTTCTCGACAGTCAGGGCAAGCCTGCCTCCTGAGCGGCCAGGTTCCGGCGCTCTTCCCACTCTGCCGCTCACTCGGTCACTTGCGGCTCCAGCGGCCGTTCCGCGGTTTGGCGCATCCACTGCGGAGCGCGGGAAAGCAGGTAATGAATCACGCACCCGCCGCCGACCGAATAGATCGGGTTGAACAACAAAATACCGGCGAACGTGGACAGAAATGCCGCCGCGTCCGGGATCCACATCTGCGTCAGGCGCCGCCAGGCGCTCCAGTCCAGCAGGCAGAAACCCATCCAGGCGGTCACGCCCGCCAGAGCAGAAAGCGGGATGTGGGCCAGCAGGGGTCCTGCACCGGAAACTGCGGCGAACAGGATCAGCGCGTGAACCAGAATGGAGGCCCGCGTCGTCCCGCCGCAGCGGATGTTGGCGAGGCTTCGCGCCGGAATTCCCACGGTCGCCGGGGCGCCGAGAATCCCGCAAACCATGTTGGCGATCCCGTACGCGCCCAGCTCGGCGTCCGCATCCGACTGCCGCAGCGGGCGGTGCCTGCCCCGGAAATGCTCCACCACGCGCGAGGTCAGCAGCAGGTTCACCGCGATGACGAACGCCAGCGCCAGCCCTTCGGGCAGCACCTCGACAATATCGCTCGGCCGCCATTGGAACGAGGCGAGCACGGGCATGTCCAGCGCCAGCGCGCCCACTTCGCTGTCGTGGATCCGAAGAAGCCGCGAGACACCCAAACCCGCCAGCAGTCCGATCAGCGGCGCCGGCAACCGGTGCGAGAGGTTCGCTGCCAGAGTCGACACCAGAATGGTGACGAAAGCCAGCAGGAAGGGCTGCCAGTTCGCACGGCCCAGATGGGTGGCGGCGTGGACAAGCTGGCCCAGCAGCGTGCCTCCGGCAGGCAGCCCTTCGAGTCCGAAGATCGTTCGCAGCTGCGTGATCACCATCATGGCGCCGATGCCGCAGGAAAAGCCCGTGACGACGCTCAGCGGGATCCGCCTGACGAAACGTCCGAACCGCAGGCTGGAAAACACAAGCAGGAAGACAGCCGCCACCAGCACCACCTTCGCCGCGCCCCCCGGCCCGCATTGCTTCACCGCAGCCGCGATGAACGGCACCGTCGCCGCCGAAGTGCCGCCGATCAGCACCGGGTTGCGGCCCAGAACCGCGGTCACCGGAGCGGAAAGCAGCGAAGTGAAGATGCCCAGGATCGGCGGCAGCCCCATCAGCGATGCCATCGCCAACCCGTACGGCAGGGCGATCAGCGCCGCGATCACGCCGCCGGAGACGTCCCCGGCGGCCATGCGCCACGTGTACCGCCACAGTGTTCTGGACACGGGCCGCCTCCTGTCAGCTCATCACTTCGGAGAAAGCCCGCTTGAACTTCTCCATCTCTTCCGGCGTTCCGATGGAAACGCGCACATGGTTCGGCCACGCGGGCCAGACCCGCCCGATGTACACGTTCTTTTCCGCCAGCGCACGAATCACCTGCTGCCCGGGCCGGCCGGTGTCAATCATGAATTTGTTGCTGACCGAGGGTACAAACGGAATGCCTTTGGCGCGCATCCACGCGAATAAATCTTCGCGAATTTCCTTCACAATGCGCCCTCGCTCCGGCACCAGGCTGCGCACGCGCAGGCTTGCCGCAGCAGCCACCATTCCGGTCACAGGCAGCGCTCCCGCGCCGAACCCGCGGAGCTTCTCCAGCAGATCAGGCCGCCCCAGCGCCGCGCCCGCCCGCAGCCCGGCCATTCCATACAGCTTCGAAAACGTCCGCAGGACGATCACGTCCTTCCCTGCCGCCACCAGATCCGAGCAGACAGGCTCCTCCGAGAAGTGGATGTAGGCCTCGTCCAGCAGGACCACGCTGCCTTTGGGCTTGTTCGCCAGCAGCCATTCGATTTCGGCGCGCGGCGTGCTGGTGCCCGTCGGATTGTTCGGATTGCAGATGTAGATCAACCCCGGCGCCGGGTGCGCCGCTGCCATGGCCCGAACGTCAGGGGCATAGGTCTTGGTGAGCGGGACGCGGATGACCTGCGAGCCGATGAATGCCGCCGCCCTCTGGCCCGCCTCATAGCCGGGGTCCGCCATCACCAGCGGTTGCGTGGGGGACGTGAAGGCCAGCACGGCGCGGTGCAGCGGATCGCTCGAGCCGGCAAACGGCATCACGTGATCCGGCTTCAGCCCCTCCGCCTGCGCCATGGCGGCCACAAAGTCCGCCGTCTCCTCGTACTGATATCTGCCCCCAAGCCGGGCTGCCTTCACCAGCGCCTCCAGCGCTTCCGGGCAGGGGCCGAGCGGGTTCTCGTTCGCGTTGATCTTCACCGCCCCCGGCGGCAGCCGGCCAATGTTGGACAGCTGCGCCAGAGCGGCCTCGTTGTAAAAAGGAAGCGCCGCTCCGGCGCCCAGCAGCGCGGCGGCGCGCCCCAGAGCGCGCCGGCTGAATCCCCGGCGCAACAGCTCCTCGGAGGCAGCGGCAGGAAGCGTCTGTTTCCCCATGTGGACCTTTCCCTCCCTGTGATCGAATTCGCGCGTTGTTTCCGGTCAGAAATAGAACCGCAGACCGAGCTGCACCAGCCTCGGGAAATTCGCCTGCGACGTGATGCGGCCGAACGCTGCATTGCCGAAGGCTGTATTGGGTGCGCGGAACAGCGGCGTGTTGAAGGCATTCAGCGCCTCCGCGCGGAACTGGATCTTCCACTTTTCGCTGATCGCGGCGGTCTTGAACAGCGACAGATCCCAGTTCGCCATGCCAGGGCTGCGAACCGGAATCGTCCGGCTCACGTTGCCGAACGTGAAAGGACCCGCCTGCGAGAAGGCCGCCGGGTTGATCCAGTTGTCGATCCGGTCCGTCGTGCTGCCCTCGGTCGCGGGCGAAATCCCCGTCGCGTTGGGCCTCTGGCTGGGCGCGCCGATGATGCCGTTGTTGTTGCTGTTCTGCCGGATCTGCAGAGGGTAGCCGCTCTGGTAGACGCTGACGGCGTTCAACGACCAGCCCCCGGCCAGCAGGTACAGCGCCTTCCGGTTGCGCAAGGCGCCCGCGGGGATTTGCCAGGTGAGGCCGGTGCTCAGGCGGTGCGGCGCATCCACATTCGACAGCGAATACTCCGCGGCCATGTCATACGGGTTCTGCGGCCCAACGGCGCCGGCATTCAGATTGTTGCCAGCCCCGCCCGAGCTTGCATCGAACATCTTCGAGAACGTGTAGGTGGCCAGCAGCGAAAGCCCGTGGTCCAGCCGCTTCTGGACCTTCAGCACGAGCGAGTCGTAGCGCGCCCGGTTCTGGTCAGAGAAAAGCAGGTTGATATCGCCGAAAGCCGCGAACGGCCGCAGCAACTGCTGCCGGGCGATCGTCGGCGCCCCCACCACTCCTGATCCGCCGTTGCCGTAGAAGGGGTTGGCCACGCGTTCATTCAGGGCGCTGCCAAGAGCGAAATATTCCGGCGAAAGCATGTTGATGTTGATCGCCGCCGTGTTCAGAACCAGGTGGTGCGTGCGGGAGCCGACATATCCAAGGCTGGCCACAAAGCCCCCGCGCAGCTGCTGCTGGATGTCGAAGGAGAACTGATGCACCCGCGGCGAGCGCGCATTCCAGTCGAAGATGCTCAGGCTGCGGCCGATTCCTGTCAGCGCTCCCAGCGAGCTTCCGGTGGGTTTGTTCAAACCCGATGGGAACGGATCCGAGAGAGTTCCTGCCGGCGTGAAGCCGTTGTCGTTGCTTCCCACAAACGGCGTCGTCGCCGTGAACCCTTCCGGCGTGTATGGGGCGCCGATCGCGAACTGCGGCGCCCAGTAGAGCCCGTAGCCGGCGCGGACCACGGTGGAGGATGTGACCTGCCAGGCCATGCCGGCGCGCGGCCCCCACTTGTTCAGGTTGTAGTTGCCCACGTGGCGGGGGTTGCCGTCCACGCCCGCAAACCGCACGGCGCCCTTCGGCGTGATGCCCGTCACCCGCGCCGCCAGCGGGTTCGCGGCCTGAGTATCGAAGCCGACGATCAGCGCGTTGTTCCGCTCCGCCAGACCGTACTCCCGCTCCCAGCGCAGCCCGACATTGATCGTCAGTTTCCGGAACAGCCGGATGTCGTCATGGACGAACATCGCGTAATAATCGGCGTAATTCCCCAGTTGGGTCGACAAAAAGCCGCTGCCGGACGCCGGATATCCAAGCAGCATGGACGCAAGGTCCGCGCCGGTCCCCGCCACCGCGCGCCCCGGCAGGGCGCGCGTGAACTGGTCGTTGAAAGTGAATGCGCCGCTGCTGTTGCCGAAGTCCACCCCGTCGGCGCTGATCCGCCGGAAATCAAAGCCGCCTTTCAGGTTATGGTTGCCGAAATACCGGTTGACGCTTGCCGAGAAATTCTTCGAATGATGGACGTAATAGGAGTTGCTGTTCGTGCCCATGCCGTGCAGCGTTTCCATCGTGATATTCGGGAATACGTAGGACGGAATGTCGCGCACGAACGAACTTGCGAATCCCAGCTGCGCCGGGTTGTAGCCCAGGCTCTTCTGGAAGCTGAGGTTCGGGAAGCGGTTGAACCCGTAGCGGATATTCAGCACCGTGGCCGGGCCGATGCTGATGAGGTTGTTCAGCTGCGTGGCATCCACCCTGCGCATCAATTTCCACTGCGCCGGGGACGAAATGGTCGGGAACCAGTCCTCCCCGGGCTCAAGCGAGTAGTAGCGCAGGTAGCTGACGCTCGCCCGCCACCACGGGGTCAGCCGGTGGTCCACCTTGATGGTCTTCTGGTCGGCCTTGGACTTCATCTGCGCGGCGCCGCTGATGTTCTGGTCGCCAAACCAGCGGGCCTCGCGCGCCGGAGGCATGTACGTGGCGGCGATATTGCGCCCGACGGGGTCGACCCGGCTGGCCGGGATGATGTTGCCCGCAAACGGGTCGCGCGTGCCGTCCGGCCGGGTCGTCAGCGGATCGTAAATGACCTGCAGGCCGCCCGTGCGGGCGAAGCTCGACGAGAAATCCCCCGCCCGTTCCTTCATCGTCGGCACTGCAAATTCGGCCGATGCCGCCTGAATGTCGCTGTAGGCTTCCCACGCGGACCACCAGAAAGTGCGGTTGCGCCCGTCGTACAGCTTGGGGATGCTGAGATGTCCGCCCAGCGAGCCGCCCCACGTGCGGTTCGGATTGTCTACCCTCGGCAGCCCCGCGCGGTTGTTGAAGAACGAGTTCGCGCCCCACGCCGTTTCGCGAATGTAGCCGAAGGCGCTGCCGTGGTAAGTGTTGGCGCCGGACTTGAGGTATGTGTTGAACATCCCTCCGCCCGTGCGCGCCATCTCGGCGTCGTAGGTGCTCGCCTGGATTTTGACCTCCTCGATCGCCTCGAGCGACGGGATGATGATGGCGCGGTTCAGCGCATCGGTGATCGGAATGCCGTCCAGCAGATAATTGTTGCCGCGGACAGGTCCGCCGGCGATCGAAATCTGCGACGATCCGCTCTGGTCCTGCATGCGGTTGTAGGCGGGATTGCCCACCTGCACCACGTTCTGCGCCAGCCGCGACATCATGAACGGATTGCGCCCGAGATTGGGCAGATCCACCAGCTTCTGACGGTCGATGACTTGCCCCTGGCTGGCAGCGCCAGTCTCCAGCAGGGGCGCCTCCTCCGTGACATTCACCGTCTCGGTCACCTGCCCGAGTTCCAGCTGCACGTTCAACGTGCTGAACTGCTGCGTGGCGATGACAATGCCCTTTCGCTCGAACGGGCGGAATCCGGGCGCTTCCACGCGCAGTGTGTAGGTGGACGGCACCACCTGGCTGAAGGCGAACTCGCCCTCGGGAGTGGACAGAGTGGCGCGTTGCATGCCCTGTGATTCGTCGATCAAAGCCACTTTCGCATTCGGCACCGCTGCGCCTGCGCCATCCAGCACAGTGCCCCGCAACCCGCCGACGAAGGATTGCCCGAACACGACGGCGGCGGAAAGGACGGTTGCCAGCAGACACAAAGACACACGCTCGGCTCGAGACATGGTGAGTTTGCCCTCCACGAACTTTGAGTTAGGGGTGGAACAGACTCGACTTTGAGTGGCGGCGCTTGCCGTTTACTGCACGTCGCCCGACGGAGGCGGGGAAAGCGGAGTCGCGAGCACCAGGAGCCTGCCCGGACTGACAGGTCTCGGAGACTGTGTCCGACAGTATACCCCGGAAACGCCGCGTTTCCGGCATAGATTTTTTTGATCCTCTCGATCAGGCGCGCCGCAGATTGCGCGGCAGCACTGGCGCAGCAGGGCGAGAGCCGGCAGGAGGAATGTGGTTTCGAACACTCCTCGCCCCGGCGTCCCGCAGATTGGACGAATGTGGGGAACCGGATCCGCTTCCACTCGCTCCTCTGATCCGTACACGCGGCGTTCCTCCGCCGGGCCGGGCGCCTGCGGCTCGATGCAACCCGATCTGTGCGCCGGGATCATGATGGCACGCACACACAGGCCCTGCCCAACCGTCCACGCGGAAGGCCGGTTCCTTGCCGCGGCTTGCGATTCGCGGCCATGGCTCGAGAACTGCTCCGCCGTACGTGCATGGAGGGTGGATCTGCGCTTCGGCGCGACAGACCCGCCTCCGGCTGCGCGCCGCAGTCCGCCGCGATGCCGCCCGATGACCCGCGAGCACGAATGCCTGCGGCGGGGACTACTGGTTCCAGAGCCTTTTCGGACGCGCTGTTCCGGGCAATGCCCGCAGGCGAAGAGCCCGGTGCGAGAATCGGGCGGGGCGGCGCAGAAGACGCCGCCCAAGTGGCACAAAGGCCGCCGACACCGCCGTTGCTAAAATGTCGGCAGAGCGGGCCCGTAGCTCAGCCGGATAGAGCGTCTGGCTTCGAACCAGCAGGTCGGGGGTTCGAGTCCCTCCGGGCCCGCCATTTATTCGCAATCACTTGCAGACTTCAGTCCAAACTATCAGGGAGACTCCCAGGGAGACAGATTCTGCCAGTCGCTCTGGCCTCTTGTCCGCTCATCGCGCCCTTTTTCGCAGTCTCCCTCGGCGCGTCCGCCACCTCTTAGCCGACAGACCAGAGTTCAAAGCGGACGTCGACTCTGCGCACCTCATCGCTGCTACTCCGCGAGTCACAGCCGCTTCCAGTCTGGAGTGTTGTGTCACGTGGACTGCCGGGACGCGGATCAATACCGCGCCGGTGATTCCGTACAGCGGTTGCCAGCCTCAAGCGGCTCGCGAAATGGCCAACAAAGCGGGACGACAGCCTGCCCCTCGCGGCCTCCGCCCCGGCACGTTTGGCACCCTGAAGAAGGCTCTGTCGCGCTCACCCTTCACAGCCGTGTCGGCGGAATGAACCGCATGCTGCCTCCGCTTCCAGCCTCCGTCCTACCCGATTCCGTTGCGCCAAGCGCGATGTGGCCGAGTCACCCGGCATGCAAGGGAAGCCGAAAAAGAACGCATGCTCCTGTGGCGTCTCACGCTGATGGCCGTCACGGCAGGCGCGCCCAATAGGCCTCTCCCCGATCTCGGGCTGTCAGGTTCGACTGCGGTCCTTTCCGAGTAAGAACCGGAGTGTCTCCCGTGGCATAGAATATGCGTGAACAAACGAAATCTTCGTTTTCCAATCTGTGCGGCGCGATGGCAAAGTTGTCGGCGAATAGGCTCATGATGAGTATTTCTTCGGGACGTTTCTGATGCCGCACGGCTGGGGAGGAAGAGCCTGTCTCGAGGCGGATTGCAGGGAGGAACCTTGAACGTCTTTGAACTGCGAGAAAGGCTGATCGCGGATTACTCGGCTTACATCCGGAGCTTCATCCGGATCCGGGATCCACGCGTCGATGGTCTCGTCAAGTCCTGCCTGGATGAGGGGCTGCTCTGGCCCGATCCGCTCATCCAGCTGAACCCTGCCTTTCAGTACGCCGGCACCATCGACGATCTCGTGCAATCGGGACTCCTCCACCCGGAATGCGGGCGCGTTTTCCGCATCGGCAAGGACAAGGGGACAGGCAAGCCGCTTCGCCTTTACCAGCATCAGGCAGACGCCATCGTCAAAGCGCGCGAAGGCCGAAACTACGTCCTCACGACCGGAACGGGATCCGGAAAAAGCCTCGCCTACATCATCCCTATCGTCGATCACGTCTTGAGACACGGATCCGGGCGTGGAATCCAGGCCATTGTGGTTTACCCGATGAACGCCCTCGCCAACAGTCAGTTCGGCGAGCTTCAAAAGTTCCTGCAGCTCGGCTATCCAGACGGCAGGGGGCCGGTGACGTTTGCGAGATACACGGGCCAGGAGACTGATCAGGAACGGAACGCGATTATCGCGGCGCCCCCCGACATCCTGCTCACCAACTACGTGATGCTCGAGTTGATCTTGACCAGAGTCTATGAAAAGCAGCTGGTCAAGGAAGCCAAGGGCCTTCGCTTCCTTGTGCTGGACGAGCTTCACACCTACCGCGGGCGCCAGGGAGCGGACGTGGCGCTATTGGTCCGCCGCGCGAGGGAATCCTTCGGCGCGAGACAGCTTCAGGTAGTTGGCACCTCCGCGACACTCGCCGGCGCGGGAACTTTTGAACAGCAGCAGGCAGAGGTCGCCGCCCTCGCCAGCGTTCTTTTCGGCGCGAAGGTGGCCCCGTCGGACGTCATCGGCGAGACCCTTCAAAGGGTGACACCCGAGCGGGATCCGGAGGACGCCGCGTTTCGGGCGGCCTTGCAGAAACGGCTGGAGGACCCGGATTCCAAGCCCCCGGTCACGTTCCGGGAGTTCGTGCAGGATCCCCTCTCTTCGTGGATCGAAAGCACTTTCGGAGTCGTTCGCGACGGCTCCGGCCGCCTCCGAAGGCGGCAACCACGAAGCATCACCGGCAAAAACGGCGCCGCCAGGGAATTGAGCCGCCTCACCGGAGTGCCGGAGGACCGCGCCAGGAAAGCCATTGAAGAGCATCTGCTGGCTGGCTACACCTGCGAGCGCAACCCGGAAACAGGCTTCCCTGCATTCGCCTTCCGGCTCCATCAATTCATCAGCCGGGGCGACACCATCTACGCCTCCATCGAGGACGAAGCAACGCGATATCTGACCTTCCACCGCCAGCAGTATGTACCCGGCGGCCGCGACAGAGTGCTCCTGCCTCTGGTGTTCTGCCGCGAATGCGGTCAAGAGTATTACTGCGTCAGGCGCGTGGAGAATGCCGAGTCAGGAACTGTAGTCTATTTGCCGCGCGAGCTTTCAGACCGCAGTGGAACTGACGACTCCACGGCCGGCTTCCTCTACTTCAACACCGAGACCCCATGGCCTTCCGGAACACAAGAGGAGTTGGAGAAGCTGCCCGAGGATTGGGTGGAAGAGACCAACCAGGGCCTGCGGGTGAAACCCTCACGCAGGAAGAACCTGCCGCGCCCTGTCTGGGTGGCTGCTGATGGGAGGGAAGCCCCGGAAGGACTGTCCGGACACTTCCTGGAAAGCCCGTTCCGCTTCTGCCTTCGTTGCCGGGTGTCTTATGACTTCCGCTCAGCCTCGGACTTCGGCAAACTCACCTCCCTCGGCACGGAAGGCCGCAGCACGGCAACCACCATCTTGAGCCTGTCGACCATCCGCCATCTGCGAAAAGAGCAGTCGCTGGACCCGCGCGCCAGAAAATTGCTGAGCTTTACTGACAACCGCCAAGACGCGTCGCTGCAAGCCGGGCACTTCAATGACTTCGTCGAGATCGGACTGCTTCGCTCCGCGCTGTACAGGGCATGCAGTGACGCCGGCCCCGGCGGCATCACCCACGAAGTGCTCACGCAGCGGGTGTTCGATGCGCTTGCGCTTCCGTTCGCCAGCTACTCGAAGGAGCCGGACCTGAAATTCCACGCAAGGCTCCAGACGGAGCGTGCTTTCCGGGACGTGATTGGTTATCGCCTGTATCACGACCTTCGCCGCGGCTGGCGGGTGACGTCGCCCAATTTGGAGCAATGCGGCCTGCTCGAGATCAACTACCTCTCCCTGGACGAACTTTGCCGGGATGCCGACTCCTGGCGCAACCTGCACCCGGCCTTGGCCGGCGCCAAGCCCGAAACTCGCTTTGCAGTGGCAAAAACGCTTCTGGATTTCATGCGGCGCGAGCTGGCCATCCAAGTCGACTACCTCGATCCGGCGAAACAAGAGCGGATCCAGCAGCAGAGCAACCAGCACCTGATCGCACCGTGGGCGCTGGATGAAAACGAGACGCTGGCACACGCTGCCACCCTGTACCCGCGTTCAAGCCGCCAGGGCGATTCCGGCTCGAACGTGTTCGTCACCGCGCGCAGCGGGTTCGGCCAGTATCTCCGCAGGGCGGGCACCTTCCAGAACGGCCAGTCCAGGCTTTCGACAGACGATGCCAACCAGATCATCCGCCAGCTTCTCGACACCCTCCGCCTGGCCGGGCTCGTCGAGGTTGTCGAGGAAGCCCGGAATCCGGATGACGTTCCCGGCTACAGGATTCCGGCTTCGGCGATCGTCTGGTGCGCGGGCGACGGAACCAGGCCCTTCCGCGACCCGATCCGCGTGCCCAGCGCGCCCGAGCTTGGTGGATGGACCAATCCGTTCTTCGTGAACTTCTACCGCTCCATGGCCTCTGAGCTGGTCGGTTTCGAGGCGCGCGAGCATACGGCGCAGGTCCCCTATGAGGACCGCCTGGTTCGCGAGGAGCGCTTCCGCAAGGCGGAACTGCCCGTGCTGTACTGCTCCCCAACCATGGAGCTCGGCGTGGACATCGCCGAACTCAACGTGGTCAACATGCGCAACATCCCGCCGACACCCGCCAATTACGCGCAGCGCAGCGGCCGTGCCGGCCGGAGCGGGCAGCCTGCGCTCGTCTTCTCCTACTGCACCACCGGCAGCCCGCATGACCAGTATTTCTTCAAGCGCCCGGAACGCATGGTCTCCGGCGAAGTGACTCCTCCCAGACTCGAGCTCGCGAACGAGGACCTCGTCAGGGCCCACCTCCATGCCATCTGGCTGGCGGAGGCGAATCTGAGTCTTGGCACTTCCCTTCGCGATCTGCTCGACGTCGCTGGCAACGAACCCAGCCTCGAGATCCTTCCTTCCGTCCGGGATGCCTTGCGCCGGCCGGAGCCGCGCCTCGCCGCCAAGGTGATCGCCGACAGGATCCTCGCTACCTTCGCCGACGAGCTGAAAGAGGCCGATTGGTACACGCCCCAGTGGACGGAGGAGGTGTTTAACCAGATCGAGCGGAGCTTCGAAGACGCATGCGAGCGATGGCGAAACCTGTGCCGTGCCGCCCTCTCACAGCAGAAGACCCAGAACGCCATCCTCATGGACATGTCGCGATCTGCGGAGGAGCGCAATCAGGCGGAGAGACTGCGCCGCGAGGCGGAATCGCAATACAAGCTGCTGACCGAAACCCAGAACATCCTGCAATCGGACTTCTACAGCTACCGCTACTTCGCCAGCGAAGGCTTCCTGCCGGGCTACAACTTCCCGAGGCTGCCCCTGTCGGCGTACATCCCCGCGCGGCGCACCCGGCAACGGGACGAGTTTCTCTCCCGGCCCCGCTTCCTCGCGATCACCGAATTCGGACCCAGGGCGGTGATCTACCACGAAGGGTCCCGCTACATCATCAACAAGGCCATTTTGCCGCTCGCCGAGAACGGACCGCCCTTCGGACAGCTGAAGAGGTGCAACGCCTGCGGCTACCTCCATCCCGTCACGGATCCGCCTGGCCCCGATCTCTGCGAAAACTGCGGGGCGAGCCTCGACAGAGTGCTGGCGCCCATGTTGCGGCTTCAGAATGTCTCCACCCGCCGCAAGGACAAGATCAACTCGGATGAGGAAGAGCGCCTCCGGCTCGGCTACGAAACGCAGGCAGGCTTCCGGTATGCCGTTTACCGCGGCGTCAAGTCCCATCAGACTGCAACGGTTCTGAGCTCCGGCACGGAAATCTGCCGGCTGAACTACGGCCATGCGGCCACGCTCTGGCGCATCAATCTGGGCTGGACCCGGCGTGCGGACAAGAGCCAGCTCGGCTTCGTGCTCGACCTGGAGCGCGGCTACTGGCAAAGAAACGAGCTGATGCCAGAGGACGACGATGTGGATCAACTGACCCGCCGGTTGGAGCGCGTGATCCCTTACGTCGAGGACCGCCGCAACAGCCTGGTCATCGAGCCCAAAACCATTCACAGCCCCAGTGCGATCTTCTCCCTCGCCTACGCGCTTAAGAACGCGATTCAGCTCGTCTATCAGCTCGAAGACAACGAGCTTGGCGGGGAGATCCTTCCTGACGCGAACGCACCGCGGTCCATTCTCTTGTATGAAGCGGCAGAAGGAGGCGCAGGAGTGCTGCGGCGCCTGTTACGCGATCCGGGGGCGTTCCCTGCGGTGGCGCGCGAGGCCCTCCGGCTCTGTCACTTCGATCCGGAGACCGGCGAAGATCAGCTCCACGCGCCCGGCGTGTCCGAGAATTGCGAAGCGGCCTGCTACGACTGCCTGCTCAGCTACTCCAATCAGATCGTTCATCGGCTGCTGGACCGGAAGGCGATCCGGGACCTCCTGCTCGAATTTCGCGGCGCCGAGGTCGTCATCGCCCCCGCCGCCCTCCCAAGGCCGGAACACCTGGCCCAGCTCAAAAGGTTGTGCGCCTCCCGTCTCGAGGAGGCTTGGTTGATGTTTCTCGAGGAGAACAACTACCATCTCCCCTCCGCCGCGCAAGTCTTCCTGAAGGCTTGCAACACCCGGCCAGACTTCTTCTACGAGGAGCACAACGCCGCGATCTACGTCGACGGGCCGCCCCACGAATATCCGGAGCGCCGTCAGCGAGACCTGGCCCAGACCGAAGCCATGGAAGACCTGGGGTACATCGTCATCCGCTTCGGCGCCAACGATGACTGGGCGGCCATTGTGAAGAGGTATCCCACGATCTTCGGAGCCGGCAAATGAGTTACGCCATCGGATCGCTGGTCCATGCCCGGGGCCGGGAATGGGTGGTTCTGCCAGGATCGGACTCCGAGTTGCTCATCCTGCGGCCGCTGGGCGGTAGCGAGGAGGAAGTCACCGGCATCTACACTCCCCTGGAGCCCGTCCGGCCCGCCCGGTTCGACTTTCCCGATCCGGACCGCCCCGGGGATTTCCGCTCCTCGCGGCTGCTGCGCGACGCCCTCCGGCTGGGCTTCCGCTCCAGCGCTGGCCCTTTCCGCTCCTTCGCGCGTCTCGCCTTCGAGCCGCGCCCCTATCAGCTGGTGCCGCTGTTGATGGCCCTGCGGCTCGATCCGGTCCGGCTTCTGATCGCGGACGACGTCGGCATCGGCAAGACCGTGGAAGCGGCCCTCGTCGCCCGCGAGCTGCTGGACCGCGGCGAGGTGCGCCGCCTGGCTGTGCTCTGCCCGCCGCAACTGGCCGAGCAATGGCAGCGCGAATTGCGGGACAAGTTCAACATCGATGCAGAGCTAGTGCTGCCCTCTACGGCCACGAAGCTCGAACGCGGGCTGGCGCTCGGGCAGTCCCTCTTCGAAGAGTACCCGCATGTGATTGTGTCGCTCGACTTCATCAAGTCTGACAGGCGCCGCCAGGAATTCCTCCGCACCTGCCCGGAGCTCGTGATCGTGGACGAAGCCCACACCTGCGCGCAGCCGGGCGCCGGCCAGGCGGGCCGCTCTGCCCGGCATCAGCGGCACCAGCTTGTTTCCGGGCTTGCTGCAGACCCGGACCGCCATCTGATCCTCGTCACCGCAACCCCTCACAGCGGAAATGAAGATGCCTTCCGCTCCCTGCTCTGCCTGCTGAATCCCGAATTCGCCAACTTGCCCGCCGACCTGAGCGGCGCGGCGAACGAAGCCCACCGCCGCCGTCTCGCCGCCCATTTCGTGCAGCGCCGCCGCGCTGACATCCGGCACTTCCTGAAGGCAGACACGCCCTTCCCCGAGCGCGAGGAGAAAGAAGTCACCTACCGGCTCACGCCGAAGTACAGGGAGCTTTTCGATCGCGTCCTGGAGTATGCCCGCGAGGTGGTTTCCGAATCGGACGGCTCGCAGCGCCAGCGGGTCCAGTGGTGGTCGGTTCTGGCTTTGCTGCGGGCGCTGGCGTCGAGTCCCGCCGCTGCGGCCGCCACGCTTCGCACGCGGTCCGTCACGCTCGACACGGAAACGCCCGAAGAAGCCGACGCCGTCGGGCGGCGGGCCGTCATGGATCTGACCGACGACGAATCCGCGGAAGCCATCGATCTGCCGGCCGGCAGCGACGCTGAAGAGGAGGATGACGACCGGGCGCGCCACCGGCGCCGCCTCCGCGAGATGGCGCGGATGGCAGAGGCCCTGAAAGGGCCGCAGGACGCCAAGCTGCAGGGCGTGGTTCAGCTCACCGCCTCGCTTCTCCAGGACGGCTTTCACCCGGTCATCTTTTGCCGCTTCGTTCATACGGCGGAGTATGTCGCCGAAGCCTTGCGCGAGAGCCGTCTGCTCCCCCGGGACACGGAAGTAGCCTCCGTCACGGGCCAACTCGCGCCCGCCGAGCGCGAAGATCGCGTGCTGCGAATGGCCGACTTCCCCCGCCGCGTCCTGGTCGCCACGGATTGCCTCAGCGAGGGAATCAACCTCCAACGGGATTTCAACGCCGTCATCCACTACGACCTGTCCTGGAACCCCACCCGCCACGAGCAGCGCGAAGGCCGCGTCGACCGTTACGGCCAGCCCAGCCCCACGGTTCGCGTCGTCACCTATTACGGCGAGGACAATGGCGTCGACCGCATCATCCTCCGCGTGCTGCTCCGCAAGCACAAGACCATCCGCGCCGCCACCGGCATCTCCGTCCCGGTGCCCGCCCGCGCCGAAGAGCTGGTGGAAGCGATCTTCGAGGATGTGCTGCGCCGCCGTGCGAAGAGCCACCAGCAGTTGCTGTTCGAGTTCGCCGGAGACCAGGAGCCCCCCGGAAGCCCCATCTTCGCGATCCACGAGGAATG
>FWWL01001714.1_pt1 | contig 19480 bp, 15 predicted proteins | sample 2228331 | NCBI WGS metagenome assembly FWWL01 (sample SAMEA103939775, study PRJEB20133) | metagenome | reverse complement strand
CCAGTCATTGCTGCCAATGACGACAGGCGTCACACCGTCGTTCAAATGGCGAAAGGGCATCCCCTCGAGCCGTTCGGCATCGGGCGGGGCTGCTTCAACCCAGACCAGCCCGCCGCGATACCGCCCCGGAAAATCGCTCAGAAGGTAGAAGGTGCGGGTGAGCACATGATCAGACGGCACAGGCTCGAGCGGGGGGATGTCAAGCCCAGCCGTAATCGCCCGAAGCCGCCGCAGTGCAGATGTCTCAGCGCCTGTAAGCTGCGCCTGCTCTGCATCCATCGTGTCAAAAAGGATCATCCCGCCCGAGCGCAAATAGCGGTTGAGCTTTTGAATGACCTCTGCGCTTGGCACCGGGCTTTGCGCCGTCACGGGCCAATAGAGAAAGGGGAACAGGGCCAGCTCGTCACGTTCGAGATCAACCCGCATCGGCGGGTCAGGCTCAACCGAAGTGCGCAGTCTAAGCGCATGCGACAGGCCACGCAGCCCTGCTTCGACAACTCGGTCGACGGCAACATCGCCTGAAGAGACAAAAGCCAAAACGACGTTGCGGGTTGCTTGCAAAGCGCGCGCCTCGTCAAGTGGCAGGCCTGGTGCGGGCGGGCGCGCGCTGTCGGCCCCCACTGTTGGCTCGGCAAAAAGCGGCTTGGCCCCGGTCGCGGCCACGGCACCTGCAAGCAAAAAGCTGAGAAGAATTGCCCGCCCTGCCCTTGTGCGGCCAGCAAATGGGGGCGCGTTGGCCACGCGGGCGGCTTTGGGGAAAAGCCCCCCGCTTAAGGCGAGCGTGGCCAAAACATCAAGAACAAGGGCAACAACAGCGACGCTAAAGAACCAGCCCGCAAGCGGCTGTTCGCGCTTTAGGGCAAAGGTTTCAACCACGGCCCCAGCGGGCCACGTTGCCGGATCACGCACGGTTGCCGGGCTTGCGGCGTTGATCGCAACCCGTGCTTCGCCCGCAGCGTAAAGCCCTGGTGGGAGCGAGGGCCCGGGCACCCGCGCCCCCTCGCGCACCGCGGCTAGTTCAGCTCCAGCCACTGCCCCCTCGGCCGGGGCCGGGGTGAGCGCCCCAAAGCCGTCAAGCCGCGCCTCACGAGTAAAGCTGCGCCCGGCAAGCTCGGTTGCGGGCAAACTGCCCGCGCCGCCCGCGGCAAGGGTTAGCCGCGCGAGCATGTCCACAAAAAGCCCCGAAAGCGGCAGGTTTGACCAGGCCGGGGTGGCGGTGACGTGGAAGAGCACCACCCTTCCCTGTCCAAGCTGGCTTTGCGTGACGAGCGGCGTGCCATCGGCAAGCTCGGCGATTGAGCGTTGGGCAAGCTCGGGCCCTGGTTGTGCCAGCACCTGCATGCGAACCTCGACCTCAGCCGGCACGTTAAGGCCGGCAAAGGGGCTTTCGTTGCGAAACGGAGCGAGATGCTGGGGCGTTCCCCAACTGAGCGCGCCGCCCACGGCCCGCCCGCCCGTGCGCAACCGAACTGGCAAGAGCGGATCCTCGGCAATGGCCACAGGATCGACCGCCGCAAGCCGCGGGCCCGCAAAGCGCAGCAACAGCCCACCTTGCTCGACCCAGCGTCTCAGCGCAAAGGCTTCAGCGTCAGACAAGCCCGGGGCATCAACCAAAATCACCACGTCAGGCGAGGCTAACAGAAGATCGTCAAGCAGAGGCGCCTCGATCAGGTCAGCCACCGGAGCAAGCGCCTGGCGAATGTAGTGGAACGGAGAAAGCACGGCGAGCGCCTCCTCGCCCCCGCGGGCGGTAAGAAGCGCAACCTTTCTCCGCCGCATGCTGTCATCGGCAAGAAAAACCGCCCCCGCGCCCTGCCACTCTTCGAGCTCGAACCGTTCGATGCGGTTTCTGAGCTCTGATGGAAGCTCAAGCGTAACGCTCGCCTCCCGGGCATCGGCGGCAAAAGCGATGGTGCTTTCGGCAAGCACCCGCGCGGCTCCGGCAGAATCGCGCCCGCGCGCGGTGAGCGTGAGCGTTTGCGCCGGCAAGGCCGCCCCACCCCGGGCAACCGTCACGGCAAGACCGCGCGGCTCGGGCTTGACCGAAACAATCATTGGCAGGGGGGTCGGCGGCTCAAACACCGTCACCGGGCCGCGCGCAGCCAGTGCAGCGTAAAGCGCGGCTCGACCTGGATGCGCGAGCCCGTCTGAGAGCCAAAGTGTTTCAACTCCCCCGGGCAGGGTTGCCAGCCACTCGGGGAGCCCCGGCGATGGCGCCCAAGGGGCGGGGGCAAGCTCAGCAAGTCTCTCAAGCCACTCGCTCGCTTGGCGGAAGGTGGCGCCCTCGGCTGGCGGGTCTGCCCAGCTCAGCACAGCAACGGGGCGGCCGGCCGCTTGAGCCGCATTGAGCGCCGCTTCAGCGCGGGCCTTGCGTTGAGGCCAATCGCGGGCATCCGCAAAAGTGCCATCAAACAAAATCAGCAAGGGCCCTGACCCGGTTGGCTGACGCTCGGGGTTCAGAATCGGGCCCGCAAGCGCCACAATTAAGGCCGCCAAAGCGCCCACCCTGAGCGCAAGCACCCACCAAGGCGTGCGCGCGCTTTCGGCGCTTTTCTCGGCAAGGCCAATCAGCAAAGCCACGCCCGGAAACCGCCTCAGAGCCGGTGGCGGCGGCAGAGCGCGAAGGATCCACCACAAGGCGGGAAGCGTAAGGAGCGCCGCAAGAACCACGGGCGCGGTAAAGCCGATGCCGAAGATGGTCATCATCGGCGTGCCCTCTCTGTGAGCGCTTGGTAAAGCCAGAGCAACGCTTGAGCCGGCGAGCGGTCGGTATGAAAGGTGCTGAACCGCCAGCCAGCATGGCGCGCGAGCGCGGCAAGCTCGGCCTTTCGGGCAGCCAATCGTTCACGATAGGCAGTGCGAAGGTCACGCGCGCGGAGGGTTTCCCAAGCGAGATGCCCCGTCATCGACAAGAACCGCGTCCGTCCGTCATAGGGAAAGTCCTCCTCAGCGGGGTCAAGGAGCTGAACGATCACCCCGCTCAGGCGCCGGGTTTCGGCAAAGGCGAGGGTTGACCGAACAGGCGCAAGCTCGCCCAAGAAATCGGAAAACAGAACCACATGCCCGCCAAGCGGGGTTGCCGAGAGGTCGGGCGTGCCGTGTTCCTGCTCAGCGGGCATCGACAACAATGCCAAGCACAAACTCTCGCCTTGCCGCATGCCGGCACGGGGGGGATGATTTCGGTCGGCAAGGCCCACCCGCTCCCCCCCGCGCAGGAGCAAGAGCGCAAGCGCAAGCGCTAACAGCCGCGCACGATCTGCCTTGCTTTCGCGGCGGGGATCGCCGGAAAAGGCCATCGCCGCACCCGGGTCAACCCAAAGCACTGCGACGCGTGCCGCCTGCCATTCGGTTTCGCGTACGAAGGCTTCATCGCCGCGGGCCGAGCGGCGCCAGTCGATCCGCCCCTGGGCTTCGGAGGCGGGGCGGAATTGCCAGAATTCGGCGCCCATCCCTGCCCGCCTGCGGCCATGCGCCCCCGGCAGCACCGAATTGGCCAAATGCTCGGCCGCAAGCAACAAAGGCGGCAACGCCTTACCCAGCCCCTCGGCCTGTTCACGCAAGCGCGGGGTGTGCGTCATCGCAAGCCCTCCGCAGAAACGCCAAGCAAGGCGGCCTCCTATTCCTTTTCGGTCTTGCCGCATTTTGCCTCGCGCCATTCAAGCTGGCCCTTGGCACTTAGGCCAAGAACAACCGCTGCCGCGGCGCTTGCGCTGTCGAAGGCGTCGCTGTCGGTGAAGACGCACGCTTCGCCCTGTTCAACGCGCAGACCCTCGCTCATGAGCCGCGCATGGAGGGCGGCGAAAGAATTCGGCTGCGTTTCCCGCCCTTCCCAGTTAAGCCGTGCGCGCGCGCCCTTTTGCACCACAAACGCGCCGTCGATCAGCTGCGCGGTCGTGAACAGCCCATGCTTTTTGCTTTCAAGGACAAAGACAAGGGGCTCGGCGACGATTGCCTCACGAGGCGGGCGGTCGGGTGGTGCTTTCTCCGATCGCCGCTCCGACTCGAAAACGTCGATCCGGATCGCCGGCAGCACCATGAAAAGAGAGGCGAGAAAAGCCTCTATATTGGCCCGCGCGGCCCCCGAAAGCCCGGGGTGCGTGGGTTGGGTGCTGTTTTCAAACCGGGCGCGGGCTGCGCGCTTGGCCTCCTCGATCAGCCGCGCCTTAAGAGAGCGGACATGCGCCTTGTTGAGCACATTGGCTGGCGTGGTGAGAACGACAACCTCCGTCCACGAGGCGCGATTGAGATCGTGCCGGCGAATCCGCTTGGCCCTATCTTCGGCCTCGCCGATAAAGAGGGTCGGTTCACCATCCTTCTTGTCGAGCAAGAGATAAACCTCGGTGAAACAAGTTTCGGCCCTTTCGAGTGCGGCTTTGAGCCGGGTGCGCGGGGCGAACAAGACGTGGCCGGTCCAGTTGACCACCTCGGCCGTGAGCATCCCATCGGGACGGCCATCGTCGAAAAAGAGTTCAAGCGAGCGTGGGCCGAGTGGTACGATCATCCGTTTAGCACCAAAGCAACACCTGCGCGCGATGGGCCGCAGGAGACTGCGCGGTTTTGGGGCAAGGCGCGAACACTTGGGTCATGCCGCAAGCTCCACCATTCCGGTCGCCCTGGCAGCGACCCGGTCGATCAGCGCGCCGAGATTCTCGCCGCGCGCGCGGGCCGCGAAGTTGAGCGTCATGCGGTGGATGAGGACCGGCCGGGCAAGGGCCGCCACATCCTCGATCGAAGGTGCGAGATGGCCTCGGATGAGCGCGCGCGCGCGCACCGCGAGCATCAGCGCCTGCGACGCCCGCGGGCCCGGGCCCCAGGCCAAGGCCTCGGTGATCTCTGGCCAGCCCTCGGCGGTGACGGGCCGGCAGGCTCGCACAAGCTCGAGAATTGCATTGACCACTGTCTCGCCTACCGGCATCCGCCGCACCAGAGCCTGCGCGGCGATGAGCGCCTCGGCGCTGAAGATCGGCTCGACCGTGGCCTCATGGGCGCCGGTTGTGGCCATCAGGATCTGCCGTTCGGTCTCGCGATCGGGATAATCGACATCGATCTCAACGAGAAACCGGTCAAGCTGCGCCTCCGGCAGGGGATAGGTGCCTTCCTGTTCGATCGGGTTCTGGGTGGCAAGCACATGAAAGGGCGGCCCAAGCGGCCGGTGCGCGCCGGCGATTGTCACCTCGCGCTCCTGCATCGCTTGGAGCAGCGCCGATTGTGTGCGCGGGCTTGCGCGGTTAATCTCGTCGGCCATCAAGAGCTGGCAGAAGATCGGACCCTCGACAAAGCGGAAGCCGCGCCTGCCGGTGGCATCGGTTTCGAGCACTTCCGAACCCAGGATATCGGCCGGCATCAGATCTGGGGTGAACTGGATGCGGTTCCACCTAAGCCCCATCACGGTGGCGAGCGTTTCAACAAGCCGCGTCTTGCCCAAGCCCGGCAGGCCAACAAGCAGTGCATGCCCGCCTGCGAGAAGCGCAATCAGCGCAAGATCGACAACCCGATCCTGCCCGATGAAGCGCCGAGCAATCATGGCGCGGGCGGTGGCAAGCCTTTCGCCCAGGGCTTGAATTTCCGACACAAGGCTTTCGGTCATGACAGAGGCTCCAAAGGCTACTCGGCCCCGCTTGGGCAGCAAGCGCTGACAGGGGCCCACTTGGCACTATATGATGCAAAGCGCACGCAGGATAAGTCACAAAGCGGGGCGAAAATGGCCGTGGAAAAGGGCGATGAAGCTAATGTGAAGAGCGCTCATGGCGAAAAACGCGGGGAGGCAAACCGGCTCTTGGGCGAAGCGGCCCGCGCCGCGCAAGGGGGGCGCCTGCCGCCGGTGCATCTGTGGAATCCGCCCTATTGCGGCGAGATCGACATGCGCATCCGGCGCGATGGTACCTGGTTTTACGAGGGCACGCCGATTGGGCGGCCAGCGCTCGTGCGGCTGTTTGCCTCGATTTTGAAGCGGGAGGGCGATCGATATTTTCTGGTCACGCCGGTCGAAAAGGTCGGAATTGTTGTTGAGGATGTGCCATTTATCGCCGTTGACGTCGACTGCGAGCGTGATGAAGGCGCGCGCGTCTTGATATTTGAAACGAACGTAGGCGAGCGCGTCCCGCTTGACGATGAGCATCCGCTCAGGGTTGAGATCGACCCGCAAACAGGAACACCGAAGCCCTATCTGCATGTGCGCGCAGGGCTTGAAGCGCGGCTTGACCGCAAAACCTTCTATCGCCTGGTTGATTTGGGCGAGATTGCCACAGTTGAGGGGGTGGAATGGTTTGGTGTATGCTCGAAGGGGCGGTTTTGGCCCATAATCCGTGCTGCGGCTCTTGAGTTGGCTGCAGACGCGGCGGCCGCACCTGAACCAGCCGACTCTCGGCGCGAACGGCTCGGGTAAGCTGGCCCCCAATGCGGAAGCTGTCGGGGGCAAGGGCGCGTGCTTCGGCGCGGTCAAGCGCTTCGCGCGCTGCGCGCAAATCACCACTCGAAAGGGCCAGAGCACGACAATAGATCTTTTTGGCCGAAGCAGGGTCCCGGGGCAGCGCGGCCTCGGCCAACCATCGCCGCAAGGGAAAAGGGAGCTTCGCAAGCCCGAAGCGAATCGCTCACGACGCGCGTTCGGAGCGAGGTGCGCGTATTGGGGCCGGGAATGGGTCAGTTGGGCTTTGCGTTGCCGGTTTACGCAGCAGGTCTCACCCCCCAGCGCGGGAAAGGATCGGGCAGATCCGCCCAGAGCTCGGGCCTGAAGCTGTCTTCGGCAACCAGCGCCGCATCGAGGGCTGCGCGGATTTTCGCCTGATCCATGCCAGAGCCAATGAAGACAAGCTCGGTGCGCCGATCGCCCCAGGGTTTCACCCATTTTGCGCGGATTTCGGCCAGAACTTCGGGGTGGGTCGGCCAGCGTTCGCGCGGGACACTTGCCCACCACCGCCCAAGCGGCGCGACAGTGGAGATTGCGCCGGCAAGACTGAATTCGGCCACCCAATCGGGACGTGTTGCGACCCAGAAATGGCCCTTGGCGCGGATCACCCCCGGCAGGTCGCCGTTTAGAATCGCGTGGATCCGGGCGGGGTGGAAGGGCTTACGCGCGCGATAGACGAAATGGGTGATGCCGTATTCCTCGGTTTCCGGCACGTGCTCGGCGAAGCCGTAAAGCTCTTTCGCCCACATCGGATGCAGATGCGCGCGCTCAAAGCTGAAGAGGCCAGTATTGAAGATGTCCGTTGGCTCGACCCGGGCGAAATCGGTCTCAATCAGCCGCGCATCGGGGTTGAGCGCACGGATGATCTTGCGCGCGGCTTCCGCGCGGGCAGGTCCGGCGTCAGTGACCTTGTTCAAGACAATCACATCGGCAAATTCAATCTGCTCGGTGAGCAGGCTCACAAGGGTGCGCTCGTCGCCCGCGCCTGCTGTCTGCCCGCGGTCGCGCAGGAAATCGTGGCTTGAGAAATCCTTGAGCAGGTTGACCGCGTCAACAACGGTGACCATCGTGTCAAGGCGCGCCACGTCCGAGAGGCTTTGCCCGGCTTCGTCGCGGAACTCGAAGGTGGCGGCGATGGGCAATGGCTCGGCAATGCCGGTTGATTCGATGAGCAGGTAATCGAACCGCCGCGCTTCGGCGAGCCGGCGCACCTCGGTCAACAGATCCTCGCGCAGGGTGCAGCAGATGCAGCCGTTTGAGAGCTCGACAAGCTTTTCCTGCGCGCGGTCCAGCGCGACGCCCTCGCGCACAAGATCAGCGTCGATGTTGACCTCGGACATATCGTTGACGATCACCGCCACGCGCCGGCCTTCGCGGTTGTTGAGCACGTGGTTCAAGAGCGTTGTCTTGCCTGCGCCAAGGAAGCCCGAGAGCACGGTTACTGGAAGCCGGTTATCCGCCATGCGTTCCTCCACTCATATGTTATAACATAACATATAATGCGCGGTAAAACCTGCAAGATCGTCCCCAGCGCCCGCTTCCCGCCGGCTTAGCTCGGGGAAGCGACATGCGGTAAGAAGGCGGCCAGAACCGCCTCAGGGTTTTCCTCCATCACAAAATGCCCCGTCCGGCAGGACGCGACGGTGACCGCCTCGGCCCATTCCTGCCAGGCAGTTTTGACGCGCTCGGTGCGGGCAGGAAAGCCGGTTTGAGCGTGCAGAAAGTGCAAAGGCGCCGTGATCTTGCGCCCCGCGGCGCGGTCCTCCTCGTCATGCGCGCGGTCGGTGGTCGCACCTGCGCGATAATCCGCGCACAGAGCTGCGACCCGCGGCAGATCGCGCATCTGCGCACGGTAGGCGGCAAGCGACTTAGGCGGGATCGCCCCGAGCCCGCCCCCGCATCAGCGCGCAATCATCGTCTTGAGGTAAAAGTCGGGATCCGCCCCAATCAGCCGCTCGGGCAAGGGCGCGGGCTGGGTAAGGAAGGTCGAATGCCAAAGCGCAAGGGCAAGCTCGGCATCAAAGGCGCGCCAGGAGGCGGCCGTGGGCAAGATCTCGATGATCCCAAGCCGGTCAACGCGACCTGGGTGATCAAGCGCAAGCCAAGAGGCAACCCGTGCCCCGCGGTCGTGGCCCAAAAGATGCGCGCGGCCGATCCCAAGCACATCCATCAGCGCCACGATGTCGCGCGCCATCGCGCGCTTGGAATAGACCGTGTGCGCGGGGTCGTCAGGGGGCGCGTCCGAGGGGCCATAGCCGCGCAGATCGGGGACGATCACATGGAAATGTTCCGCAAACGCGGACGCAACGCGGGGCAAGGCATGATGGTCCTGCGGATAGCCATGCAAAAGGATCAGGGGCGCCCCCGCCCCGCCCGATGCACCGAAAGCGTCACCGCACCGCACGCGATCCGGTCCTGCCGGAACCCGTCAAGCATCGTCCGCCCCCTGGCTTCAGAACCCGAGCGCCTTGCGCAGCATATTCCCAGCCAGGAGAATAATGAACACGGCAAAGAGCCGCTTCAACGGCTTTGGGTCGAGCGCATGCGCAAGCCGCGCGCCCAAGGGAGCGGTGAGATAGGTGGTGCCGACAACAAGAAGAAACGCTGGAAGGTTGATTGCCCCGATCGTGAGCGGGGGCGGGGACTCGGGGCGCACGAACATAAAGCCGAGCACCGAGGGCACCGCGATGATCATCCCAAACCCCGAGGCCGTGCCCACCGCGCGATGGATCGGCACGTTGTAAAGCGTCATCAACGGCACGCCGAATGAGCCCCCGCCGATGCCCATCAGCACCGAGAAAAAACCGATCGCGGGCGCAAGGAGGGCGCGCCTGAGCCCCCCGGGCATTGCCGGACCAAGCCGCCAATCGCTCTTGCCAAAGGCCATCCAGAGCCCAACCGAGACGCCGAGCCCCCCGAAGATCGCCTGCAGCACGACCGAGCGCAACGCGCCCGCGGCCAGAACGCCCGCAATCGCCCCAGCCGCAATCCAAGGCCCCCAACCGCGCAGGATGGCCCAATCCACTGCCCTGCGCGCATCATGGGCGCGGATCGACTTGGCCGAGGTGACAACGATTGTGGCCAGCGAGGTTGCAAGGCAGATCTGCATGAGATGCGGGCCCGCGAAGCCGAGTACCGTAAAGGCATAAAAGAAGGCTGGCACGAGCACGATGCCGCCCCCCACCCCAAGCAGCCCCGCGATCACCCCCGCAACAGCCCCGATCGCGACGAGAAGCGCCGCCATCTGTACAAGCAGGCCGAGATCGGGAAGCGGCACGGCGGGCTCCGTTGGGAGGCGTTCGCAAAAGGTCAGGCTACCGCCTCGGCAGCAAGCGCGCGAAGCCGCGCCACCATCGCCCGCACGCCATTCGAGCGCTGGGCCGAGAGATGCTCGACAAGCCCGAGCCGGGCAAGTGCGGCTGCGGCATCAACCTTGGGAACCTCGTCAACCGGCCGGCCGGCATAAAGTGTATGCAGGATCGCGATCAGCCCGCGCACGATCAACGCATCCGAATCGCCCCAGAAATCGAACCGCCCATTCTCGATCTTGGGCTGGATCCAGACCTGGCTCGCACAGCCCTGCACGCGGGTGGCCTCGGTCTTGAGCTCTTCGGGCATCGGCGGAAGCGCGCGGCCAAGCTCGATGAGGTGGCGATAGCGATCTTCCCAGTCGTCAAGGAACTCGAAGGTTTCGGCGAGTTCGTCGAATTCGGCCTGTGCCATGGCGCGTCTCCCTTGCATGGAGAGCTAGGCGCCTTTCGCCGAAAGGTCCAGACCCTGAAGCACGCGCAAAGAGGGGTTCTCTTTGGTCAGCAATTCCATTAGGCAGGGGCAAGTTTGGTAACACCCTTCTGCACGGCTCGCCCCATGCGGTCTGTTGTCCTCGCTGTCATCCTGGCGCTTGTGCTCTCTGCCTGCAGCGGCTGGCGCGAGTCACGGCTGAACCCGATGCGATGGTTTGGCCGGGCCACACCAGAGGCGACGCTTGGCCCGATCAAGGGCGAAGCAGATCATCGGCTTCTCGTTCCGGAGGTCACGGCGCTTGTCGTTGAGCCAACGACAACGGGCGCGCTCGTGAGAGCCGAGGCGCGCGTGCCCACGATGGGTTGGTGGGACGCCGCGCTTGTTGCTGAAAATGCGGGCCTCCCGCTCGAGGGCGTTTTGACCTACAGGTTTGTGGCAGCCCCCCCGCGAGGGCCGGCGGCTCGACAAGTCGGGCCAGGGCTTTTGGTTGCCGCAGCCCACCTCAGCATTGCGGATCTCGAGCTTGTTCGGGAAATCGTCGTGAGAGGAAGTCAAACATCGCTTCGAACCCGCCGTTGATCGAACCGCCGCGATCGCGTCTGCCCCGCCTCGCGCCATGTGCAACCGCTTAAGACCCGGCGCCTTTGCCATCGTGCCGAGCCACGGTGCCAACCAAAGCCCTGCCGCACCGTAGACGCCGCACCAGAGCCAAAGAGAGTCTCGAGACTCGACCAAAAATGATCGCGCCCGGAAAACCTGTGCGCGGAGAAGCGGCGCAAAAAGGCACAAACGGCCAACCCGCCAGCTAAGCCTTAGCCTGCTCGAATGCGTTCGACGGTGACAACCTTGTTACCCTCAACCGCAAGCGCGATTTCCCCCTGGCAGAGCCGCAAGGCATCGCGCCCAAAAATCTCAGCCCGCCAGCCCTGCAAACAGGGCAAATCGCGCCGGCCCGCGGCGAGCGCATCAAGATCGACCGCCGAGGCGATGAGCCTTTGGGCCACCCCGGCCTCGTCAGCCCGCGCCTTCAGCAAAACCCGCAACAGATCGGCAAGCGCGGGGTTCACGTTGAGCGGGGGCGGCTCTTCAGGCTCTGCGGGCAACGCGCCAGCCGGCACAGCGAGCGCGGCTTTGACCGCAGCCAAAATCCCCTCGGCAATGGCACCCCGGCGCGCCTCGCGCGGCAGAAGCCGGGCGCGTTCGAGCGCGTCCAAAGTTTGCGGCTTGAGCGAGGCCAATTCCAACAGCGCCTCGTCCTTGAGCACACGCCCGCGCGGAACATTCCGGCTTTGTGCAAATTCTTCACGGAAACGCGCAAGCTCACGCACCACCGTCAAAAAGCGCCCACCATTGCCGCGCGTTTTGATCCTGAGCCAGGCTTCTTCGGGTTTGATCACATAGGTTGCAGGGTCGGTCAGGGCGGCCATTTCTTCGGCAAGCCAACTTGCCCGCCCACTTTCGGCCAAACGCTCGGCAAGCACCTCATAAATCACCCGCAAATGCGTGACATCGGCGAGCGCATAGGCAAGCTGCGCGGCTGACAAGGGCCTTTGCGACCAATCGGTAAACCGGGAGGTCTTATCGAGCGTCACCCGCGCGATTTTTTTCACAAGCGTCTCATAGGCAACCTGGTCGCCATAACCCAAAACCATGGCGGCAAGCTGGGTGTCAAACAGGGGCTCAGGGATGACCGCACCCAAAACCCAGAAGATTTCAAGATCCTGCCGCGCAGCGTGAAACACTTTGACCGTTCGCGGCGCCCGCAACAGCTCGAACAATGGCTCAAGTGAAAGTCCCTCGGCCAAAGGGTCAACAATCGCCGCGCGATCCGGGCCTGATCCAGGAAGCGCAAGCTGCACAAGGCAAAGCTGCGGATAATAGGTGCGCTCCCGCAAAAACTCGGTATCGATGGCAACATAAGCCTCGTTCTGCGCCAGTTGGCAAAACGCAGCGAGCGAATCGGTCTTGGTCAGGATCTGCATCGGAATGCGGCGGGCGTAATCAGCGCATGGCAAGACTCGTCTGAACCGGCCGCAAGGCCAAGGCGCCAAGCGGCAGAGCATGCCTCACAGGGCTTAGCGGGGCCTTGCGAGAATGAAAAGCGCCTCAAGCCCTTTTTCTTTCCCGCAGCGCAAAATTGGGCGCGTCAGACCTGCGCGCGTCACGTGCATGCGGGACTTGCGGGGTCTCAGGCTCCGATGCCGGCTGGTTGCGGCCCCGTGCCTTGTCCGGGTGGCTTCCCTCTGCCTAGCCGACAAAGCGCGGCACACCGCGCGCATTGGCGCAAAGGGTGCAGGCAAGGGATGGGGTAAAAGGTCACGAAGCCTTACATGACCCGGCTTTGGCAAAAGGCAGGAAGAACGCCGGCCAAACCTTTCCGCAAGACAGCCTGCCGCAGAAAGCGCGCCTCTTGTCTCGCTCAAGCGTTGGGCAAGGGGTTTGGCCCTTGCATCCCGTTTCGGACGCGCTCCTTGTTCACCATGACGCAATGGCGCCGAAAGACCCCGAGCGCGCGTTCCCACGCAAGGGTTGGATCATGGCTTGCACCCAGGCGTGGAAAAAGCAGCACTGGCTTGTCTTGCCTTGCGGACGAAGCAGACGGGAGTTTTTGCCCCGGCCGGGACGCATCGCGCCCCTAGGGAAGGCTTTTCACCGCAAGCCTCGCGACGCGAACGAGCGGGCCTTGTGTGTGACCGATTTCCGCCCCAGCACGCTCTCTTGCCTCTTTGCCTCGCGCGCCGGGGCACTTATCTTGTTGGCTGAGCAATTCGCGCGGGAGGGATGATCCAGGTCGAAAGGCCGCGCGTATTCCTGTTGACATTGACGGCGGGCTGCTCACCCCGCCCGAACCGAAAGGACGGCCTTATGAACATCCATCTGCCCATTGCTGAGCGTCCCCCAAGCCGCGCAGAAGCCAAGGCGGCGCTTGAGCTTCTCAAGTCCTGGGCTTTGCACGCATCAGATTCGGAAATCGCTGCTCTCGAGCCCGCGCTCTTGCGCTTGGTTCCCGGACAGGCAGATCCCTCATACCCAGTTTTTCGGCGCGACTATCCCAAGGATTTTCGGGTTGATGCCGCCTATCGGCGAAGCCTGCCTGATTTGCAAAACGGCCCGGCAAGCCTCATCAAAGGTGCAAACCGCCCCATTCAACACGTTGGGATCCATAACTTTCGCCTCCCCATTCGCTACCGCACGCGCGCCTCAGACGGAAGCGGCCAGGGCGATGTGACACTTGAGACCTCAGTCACCGGAACGGTAAGCCTCGAGGCCGGCAAGAAGGGCATCAACATGAGCCGCCTTATGCGCTCGTTTTATGTCCATTCAGAAAAGCGCTTCAGCCTTGAGGTCGCCGAAGCCGCTTTGGATGATTACAAACGCGATTTGGAAAGCCTCGATGCGCGAATCCAGCTACGCTTTCGCTTCCCGATGAAGGTGCAAAGCCTCCGCTCGGGGCTTTGGGGCTGGCAATATTACGACGTCGCGCTTGAACTCGTCGACCAGGGCGGAAACCGGCGGCGGTTCATGCACCTGGATTATGTTTATTCCTCAACGTGCCCGTGCTCGCTTGAGCTTTCCGAACACGCGCGGGCAAGCCGCGGGCAGCTCGCCACACCGCATGCGCAACGCTCAGTCGCGCGGCTTTCGGTCGAAATTCTGGCCGGCGCGATGCTTTGGGTTGAAGATCTGGTTGAGGCCTGCCGCCGCGCCGTGCCAACCGAGACGCAAGTGATGGTCAAGCGCGAGGACGAACAAGCCTTTGCCGAGCTCAACGCGGCCCACCCGATCTTTGTTGAAGATGCGGTGCGGCTGTTTTGCGAAGAACTCGAAAAAGATCCGCGTATTGGCGATTTTCGCGTTGTTGCAAGCCATCAAGAAAGCCTCCACAGCCACGATGCCGTGAGCGTTCTCACGCGCGGGCCGACCTTTGCCACGCAAAGCCTTGAGCCAAGCCTTTTTTCAAGCCTGATTCATCTTGGGTAAAAGGCCTTTTCCCTGCTTGGAGGCGGCTTTCGAAGACCTCGGGGTCACACAGCGCCCTGCTGCGGCGGGAAGCTTGGACCCGAAGCTAGCGTTCCCTTGATCGGCCCGCGGGGCGGTCTTTTCTCCCTTTGTGCCCACCAAACCAAGACCTGAGGCAAAACCGCCCCACAGCTTGGGGCGGGACGCTCTGCGTCCAGGCCTTGCATCGCATGGGCCACATGATGTGACCAAACGGGTTCGCGCCGCAGCGCGCGAGGGCCGCGGCACTGTTTGCTGACGATGCAGCCGAAAGGCTCTGCCCCTGCATCTCCTGATCCCTGAAACGACCGCCGACGGCGCGCCTTCTGCCCGCTGCCGATTGATGCACCGGCACGCAAAAGGCGCGCCGGATGCGCAAGACCAGTTTCGCGCACGCGCCTTGGCACAGGCCATGACCGCGCGCCCGTCTAAAGCATCGCGGAGCCGGTTGAAACCTGCTTGACCTTGGCTTGCAACTTCATCGAGAAGCAAGGCGCTTTGCTCCCGTTTAAACGTCTCCCATAAGCTTTCCCCAGGAAAAGGCTTTGGCATGAGCCCTTCCCAAGCTCCGCTGCTCACCCTCACGCTCAATCCGGCGCTCGATCTTTCGTTTGAGGTGCCGCAGATTCTGGCTGGGCCGAAATTGCGGACAGGCCCCGTTTTGGCCGAGGCAGGCGGGGGTGGAATCAACGCAGCGCGGATGATCGCGGCTTTGGGCGGGAGGGTGACCGCGCTTGCCTGCCTTGGCGGCGCAACCGGGCAAAGGGTGCAGGAGCTCTTGACCCACCAGCCGGGTCTTTCGCTAAGGATTTGCCGCATTGCCAAAGAGACGCGGCAAAGCCTTCACGTGATCGAAACGGTGAGCGGGAAGATGTATCGATTTGTCTTGCCCGGGCCCGAACTTTCGCGTGCCGAGGTCGAGCGCCTTGTTGCCGAACTTCGCGCCGTACTCACCCCAGGCGCCATCCTGGTGCTGAGCGGAAGCCAGCCGCCTGGCGTTCCGGACACGTTTCCGCAAGATTTGGCCGCGGAGCTTCCAAAAGACAGCGGGCTTGTTGTTGACACGTCGGGGTCTGCGCTCGAGCGGCTTTTGCAATCGCCCTGCCCAAAGGCCAGACCCGCGGTTTTGCGGCTTGATGAGCAGGAAGCGCGGGCACGGTTTCCAAACCACACCCCCGCCGAGGTTGCACGGGCGCTTTTTGATAAGGGGGTGGCGCGGCTCGTGGCGGTTGCCGCGGGGGCCGACGGTAACGTCGTTGCCGGGCCCGAAGGCGTTTGGGCGTGCCGCCCGCCCCGGCTTGAGGTTTTAAGCCGCGTGGGGGCGGGGGATAGCTTTGTTGGTGCCTTTGCGCTGGCGCTCGCGCGCGGACAAGGCGTGATCGCGGCCTTGCGCCTTGGCACCGCGGCGGCCGCCGCGGCCGTGCTGACACCAGGTACGGCCCTGGCGCGGCCCGAGGATATTGCACGCCTTCTCCCCTCCTGCACGCTGAGCCCCGCTTGACAGCGAAAGCGCCTCCGCCCCGAATCGGTGTCATGCCTGACCTTCGCCCTGTCGCCCATATTCTCGGATTGATGCTTTTAGCTTTCGGGGCGATCATGACCATTCCCGCCCTCTTAGATGCAGGCGCCGGGAGGGCCGAAGCTGCAGCCTTCGCTGAAGCGGCGCTGATCACAAGCTTTGTTGGGGGTTTGATTGCCCTTGCAACCCGCAGCGCGCTCGAGCAGGGGCTCACGATCCGACAGTCTTTTCTGTTGACAACGCTCACTTGGGTTGTCCTGCCCGCTTTCGGCGCGCTTCCTTTTATGAGGGCAGAGCCTGCGCTTTCCCCGCTCGACGCCTATTTCGAGGCGGTCTCTGGCGTAACAACGACCGGCGCCACCATTCTTGCTGATCTCGATCGGCTGTCAGATGGCTTGAAGCTTTGGCGCTCGCTCCTGCAGTGGCTTGGCGGCTTGGGCATTGTGATCGTGGCGCTCGTTTTTTTGCCGGTGATGCGCGTGGGCGGTATGCAGCATTTCCGCGCCGAAGGTTTCGATACCATGGGCAAGGTGCTGCCGCGCGCTGCGGATATCTCTTTCATGCTTCTGCAGATTTACGCGGCGCTGTCGGTCTTGTGCGCGCTTTGTTATCTCCTGGCCGGAATGAACCCGTTTGAGGCAATCAACCATGCAATGACCACCATCGCCACGGGCGGCTTTTCCACCCGCGACGAGTCGCTTGGTGCCTTTCCCAGCGCAACGCATTATGTGAGCGCGCTGTTCATGTGGCTCGCGGGTTTGCCTTTTATTCGTTATATTCAGCTGATCGGGGGCGATATCCGCCCCCTCTGGCGCGACGTGCAGGTGCGCGCCTATTTCCGCTGGACACTCTATGCCGTGGGTTTGATCCTCCTGTTTCAGCTCGCCCAGGGGATGCGCCTTGGTGAAGAGCAAGTCCGGAGCACGCTTGTGAATACGGTTTCGCTCTTTTCCGGAACCGGTTTTGCGGTGGGCGATGTGGCAAGCTGGGGGGATTTTCCACTGCTCATCTTGCTCGTCGTCGGGTTTATCGGTGCGTGCACTGCCTCAACCGGCTGCGCGCTGAAGATTTTTCGGTTTCTCGTTCTTTTTGAAGCGATCAAGACCGAGTTGTGGCGGCTGATCTATCCAAGCCGCATGACGCCGATCGAAATCGACGGTCGGCGCGTGGAGGAGGAGGTGATTGTCTCGGTCGTCGTCATGTTCACCGCCTTCGTTCTCGGTTTTGGGATTTTGATGATTGCACTGTCCCTTGCCGGCCTTGAGATGCGCACCGCCATCACAGCGGCTTGGACGGCGCTTTGCAACGTGGGCCCGGCTTTTGGAGCCGATGTTGGCCCAACCGGCGCGCTGGACGGCTTTCCGCCCACGGCAAAGGCGTTGATGATTGTCGGCATGATCTTGGGCCGGCTTGAGCTTGTGGCGGTGTTGGTTTTGTTTCTGCCCCGCTTTTGGCGACCGTGAGGCTAAAGGCAGTGCCAGCGGTGCGCCGTATGTCCTGCGTGAACGGGTAAAACGCTCCGAAACGCTCCGTCAAGCATCTCCGTCAAGCATCGTAGGGCATTCGCCCACGCGCTTGGCCGGAAGCGCCCACCCTTCGACGGCTGCAACTGTGGGGGTTGGAGCGGTGAGCGCCGCACGCCGCGCCCGGACTGAGCCAAGTGCAGCAAGCCGAAACGGTCACACAGGGCCGCAAAGCTGGGCACGGAACTCCCGGCGAGGCCAGCTCACCACGCCGGAGTTGCCAAACCAGCAAAAACGCCCTGCTACGGCCAGCAACTGACAAGAACCGTCATCTCCGCGGCCAGGCGGGCTTGCCTTTCGCGCGGGAGCGGAGCGGAGGGCACCCGCCCCTCACTGCGTATCGGGTTGAAGCCGGCACGACTGAGCGCTGAGACAATCTCCTGCGCTGAAAGGGCCAGCACCACATCCGCCGGCAGAACGCGTCCGTTTTCAAGCGTCCGCGGCAAGACCATGCCAATCACCGCTCCGAAGGCATCGAAGATCGGCCCGCCAATATCGCCATCTTGGGCGGCAAGGGAGAGGACCATGCGCGCCTTTTCCAGGACGAGACCCTCGCTCGTAATCAGCGCCCCGAGAGTCAAGAGCGGACGGTTGAGTTTGGCCTCAAAGCTAAAGCCGCTTGCGCGCACCTCAACCCCTTGCGAAGGGGGGCTTTCGGCAAAGTGGGCGTAGGTCAAAGGGGCAAGCCGATCATCCGGCGTCAGAATGGCAAGGCCAAGCGCCTGATCCAGCACCTGAACGCGGACGGGAAAACTTTCGTCAATCGTCACGCGGCCGCATCCTTCCACTGCCTCGGCGGCGGTCACAATCGTTCCCGCGGGATCGACAAAAAACCCTGATCGCCGCCGCTTGGGCTCAGGTGGCTCGAGCCCTGAAAGCAAAGCCGCCCGCTCCACGCTCAAGGCCCCTTCCCCAAAGCCACTGGTAAGAACGCCGGGGATTGCCCGAAAGCTCGCCCGCAGCCGCGGCAACACGACCTCTGCATCCGCATCTGCGGGAGCGGTCCAGATTAAGACAAAGCCCTTGATCGCTCCCCGCTCGAGCCGCGCTTCGGCATGCGCGCGCAGCTCACCATCACGCCCGGTCAGAAGAAAAGACGTTGCCCGCCGCTCCCGCTCACCGTCGGGGGGAATAAAGGGCAGCGACTGCATGATCTCGTATAGCCCGGCAAGCGTTGATTGGGTACCCTCTTGGCTGATCAACAGAACCCTAAGCCCACTTTCGCCTACTTGGTCGTAATGCACAAAGGGAGGGTCGTAGCGGTTAAAGGCCACAAGCCCAAGCGGCAGTTCAATCTCGATTCCCGCGGCCTCGTCCCGAATAAGAGCAAAGCCAAAGCGACGGCGCGCATCTTCATAAGCGGCAAGAAGCTCTGCGCGCTGGCGGCTCGTCAAGAAGCCGGTTGGCGCTTGGCCGTTATCGGCCTGCCAACGCTCGATCGCCCAGCGCGTGGCGGGCCCAAAGACCCCATCGAGCATCTGCGGATAGTAGCCAAACCATTGCAGCGCGGCTTGCAGAGCGCGCCGCTCCTCCTGGCTAAGCCTCATCTCGGCCGCGCGCGCCTCGGCAAGCGTCTCCTCGCGCTCTTCAGCGCTCTGTTCAGCTCTTGCGGCACGCTCGTCTCTCGCAGGCGCTGCCGCGGGCGCACCCGCCGCGGCCTCGCGAGAAGCCTCAGGGCGTGCCGCAACCGCCGCCGCCCCGGCGGTGCGGTTTGCGTCTGTCGTGGTTTGAACCGTCCCTGGCACGGCAACATTTTGCCGCGCAGGCTCTTGCGCTTGCGTACTCTGAGCTTGCGGCGCGCCCGCAGCGAACGGCTCATTTGGCACCCCGGCTGGCCAAAACCGCGCGCCGTAAATCGACCCATCGGTGACATAGGCATCGCGCCTGATCTGGCGCCCGGCCACAAGCCGCGCCCGCGCCGCTTCCGCTTCGTCCCAAGTGGCGAAGGGGCCAAGCGCAAGCCCATACCAGCCGCCCGCGAGCCGGAAGCCAAACACCATCCCGAGTCGGCCGTCATAACGGGCAGCAAACTCTTGCGCTGTTCTGAGCGTAGCATGCGCCTCAAGCTGAACCCAAAAGCCCTCTGGCGCCTGCGCGCGCGCCCCGAGTCCCAAAAACCAAACCATCAAACCCCCGAAAGCGACACCGCGCAGCAACGATAACGCCGCAAAACGCAACGAATGGATAATCGACACGGCCTCTCCTTCTTGGATTTTGTGCCTCGGCACCGGGAGCTCAACGACAGCTTTTAGAAGCATTCATAGCAACAAATTCGCACATTTCTTC
>FWWL01005549.1_pt1 | contig 19481 bp, 22 predicted proteins | sample 2228331 | NCBI WGS metagenome assembly FWWL01 (sample SAMEA103939775, study PRJEB20133) | metagenome | reverse complement strand
ATGCCAAGATTGAGCCTTATACATGCAAAACGGGCAGCACTGCGCTTAGCGCCATGCTGCCCGTACAATTAACCGTGTCAGTGCGATAAATAATTGATGCGAACCTGGCCATCGTCATTGCACAGCATAACTTCCACGGATTCAGTCAAAATATCAGCGTAACTGTACGAAACCCGCTTGAACGCGTGCTGTTCCTGATCCAGTTTAACAATGAAAACCGATGGGTAGATTTCTTCCAATACGCCCGTGCGTTCGATGGTTTTGCGGCGTCCACCGTTGGCGCGGAGCATGATTTTGGAGCCGACATGCGGTTCCAGGCTTCGTTTGATCTCTAGAAGCGCGTTTTTAGCCATGATCCACTACCACCTCTTTCCCTGTAAATTATATCTAAAAACAGGGGAGGTGTCAAATGAGCAGAATATTATATCAACGATGTCGATTTTCTGTCAACGGTCATTTTCCTTATCGCACAGGGCTTTTTCGAAAGTTCTCTTCTTTTTCGTCACACAATGTTCACATTTTGTTCCGAATTCACCGTTTTTATATTCGGGACTCCTATCCGGTATCGTCCCATCGTCTCAATTCCCCCTACTCCTTGCCTGCCGCTGATCGTATGGGCAATTACATCCGCAATGTTGATCGTATCTCGGAACGGGGTGAAAGACGCGCGCACGGCGACATAAACCGGGTCTAGCGCATGAATCATGATTCGCCCCGGAGAACTGGCGAAATTCGCCCCTGCATGAAGCAACGCTTCGAAATGGGATTGGCACGCACCCGCGATAACTACGAGCGAATCAAGATTGCGCTCGTAGTCCCTTGCAGCATTTACCGCCTGAACGAAGTTCAAAGAATTTTTGTAGCTGCCAAGTTGCTGCAGGTCCTCCCGCTGCTTAAGAACCCCGTCATGACCCGTAATGACGACGATATCCGGACGGAACTGGGGAAGCATTCGAAACAGAACCTGCGACATTTGCGATTCATGGCAATGCACGCCTTCTGCCGGAACCCTTAATTGTCCGTAAACCTGCATGCTTTTCTTTAAATAATTCGGGTCCCCGTCCAGATGAAGGACCTTGCCGGGCAACTCGAAGAAAGGCTGCCGACGATCTTCTATAGCGGTCGTAAACCCCGCACTTCCCGATTGGCGATTGCGTTCCTCGTTCATACGCCGGAGCGATTCGTTCGCGTGTATGCGTGCCTCTCGCGTGCCGCCGAGCTCGTCCGGATTTCGTACCGTTTGAAGGTCGTCAATCGGAGAGTCGGCGAGCAAGCGATAGTCCATCCCTCTGAGCACGGCTTGTTGCGCGGCGAATGCCGCGATTCGAAACAATACATCCCCGCCATAGGATTTGCGAACGACTAGATCCCCCTGCTTCATGGGCAAATCACCTCTTCGTCTATCCTATGGAGCGAATGGACTTCGCGTGCGCGTCCGGACGTACTTCCGTTTAAGCGAGCATGCCGCTTTCCATTAATGCCCTGCAAACCTTGGCGAATTCATCCAAGGATAGCGTCTCTGCCCGACGCTCGGGCTGAACGCCGCATTTCAGCAGCAGCTCGGACAATTCACCCTTGCGTTCTTTGCCCGATAAGGCCGATAGGTTATTGGCAAGTGTTTTACGTCGCTGCGCAAAAGCAGTCTGAACGACTTGGAAAAACTTGGCTTCGTCAGGAACGTTTACGGCAGGCTCTTGCCGCCGCTTCAGCTTAATGACGGCTGAGTCCACGTTCGGTGCGGGAATGAATGCCTTGCCGGGCACAATACACACCAATTCGGGTTCACAGTAGTACTGCACGGCAATGCTTAAGCTGCCGAACTCTTTGCCCCCTGGCTTAGCAGCCATTCTCTCCGCGACTTCCTTCTGTACCATCACCACGATATTCTCAAGAGGAAGACGTTCTTCCAGCAGCTTCATGATAATCGGAGTCGTCACGTAATATGGCAGATTGGCGACCACGCTTACACTCGCAAGGCCTGCGAACTGCTCCTGCCAGAGCTGCCGCAAATCCGTCTTGAGAATATCGCTATGGACAACGCTGACGTTCTTATAGGGGGACATCACATCCTGCAGGATGGGGATAAGACGCCTGTCGATTTCAACCGCCGCTACTTTACCCGCAGTCTTCGCAAGCTGCTCCGTAAGCGATCCTATTCCTGGACCAATCTCAAGAGCCCCTCGCGTCTCATCGAGCCCGGCGGCTGCGATAATCTGATCCAGCACGCCGCCGTCAATCAGAAAATTTTGCCCCAAGCTTTTCTTGAAGGTGAAGCGGTGCTTGCGGATGATGTCCCGCGTACGGCTGGAAGTCGCGATCTCCTTCATAATATCTTTCGGGGGCTGCTCAGAAGCGGTGCCAGCCGGCTTGGAAGAAGACTTGAAATACTCATACGGCTTTGTGTGGGTGCCATACTTTTTAACCCCGTCGCGCTTGTCTGTCGGTTTCTTCATGTTAATCTAATGTCCTTCCCGCTCCAGTTGTTCCAATGCAGCCAGAAATTCCGCCCGCGTAATCCGGAACATGAGACATCTTTTGTAAAATTGCTTGCCGTTGGCGTAACCGATCCCCAGCAGCTCCCCCATCCGCTCTCTGCGGCGTGCGGAAGATGCATGCACGATTAGGCCCGTATTCAGCAAGTCGCTCCATTCGATCTCCCCAAGCTCTCCAGAATCGCCCTCCGGACTGCGAACACCTTCAATCGCTCTTTGAATCGCCGCGTCGGTTGCATGCTCTACGCCGATTCCCCTGCGCCCTCTTGCCTCATCCTTCGTCAGAAAAGCATGCTTGCAGCCCGGCACGCGTTCCGTCACGATTTTGCGAATGCGCTCTCCCGGGGCGTCAGGATCGGTTAGAATGATTACTCCTCTGCGGGCTTGCGCGAGCTCAATGCGGCGGAGCACGTCTTCCCCGATCGCGGAACCGCCCGTTTCAATCGTATCCGCACCTAGAGCCCTCTGAACGGCCGTCGTATCATCTTTACCTTCAACGACAATCATTTCTCGAATCATCGATTTTCATTCCGCCTTTGCAAAGCCATTCCTATAAGCGTATACGAGTTTCAGGCAGACAGCAAGAAAAACGGCTTCGCTGTCCATAAGATGTAAAGGTGATTTCCATCTATCCACAACCCATGCGTCCGGTTAAGAGGAAGGAGTTTTTATCCAAGTGTCGAATTGCTAATCTAAAGCCAACCAAATGGAACAAAGGCAAACCCGCTCGAAAGACGGGGACGCAAAGCCACGGATCTATGCTTTCGGCCTTTTGCCGGAAAGATGACCGCCGGGTTGCCCGAAAAAGGAAGCTTTTTTGTTTTTATTATTAGCCATCTAAAGGGGACTCCGCTGTGAACAAGACTACCTCTATCCGAAGAATGATAATCCTTATGTGTTTCATCCTGTTTGGCATGCCCTTTACGGCATCGGCAGAAGAGACCGCAAACTTCAAGGACACCCAGACATCCGTCACCATGCCGGGAAGCATAATTGCCATGACCGGACCGCATATCGCTTACTTCGCGGTATTGAACAAAGTAACTCAAGTCTTTTACCGTAATCTCACGACCGGTGAGGTCAAGCAAATAACAGACAGCCCCAACTCCAAAGACAGCTTAAATATCGGGCTCTCGTCGGACGGTCAAGCGGTCGTGGTTTGGACGGAATATCAAAATGCGAAAAATTCGGATTATAACCATATTTGGGATGTATATAGTTATAATCTTACGACCAGTTTAACCAAGAAACATAATGGAACAGATGCGAATTACACGAAATTGCAGATTGAAGGCGACTATCTTGTGTATTTCAACAATTTTAAAGGATCTTTTTACGTTTACAACCTCAAGGAAAACAAGGAGACTTTTATCGAAAACGGAGCATTTCCTCTTCTAAGCAACGGAAAAATCGTATTTACTACGCGGGACGACTCACATGTCAGCAGGAACATCAACTCCTATGATCCCAAAACCGGGGTCACCGAACTTCTTCATACTCTTGCAAAAGATGAAAATATCGGGTTTAGCAACCTTTTTAATGGAAAATTCTATCTATATGTTGCTGACCAATTCTCCAGCTTTTCCAGTCCAAAACCCCATAAGTATATGCTTCTGAATGTAGAGACCAAGCAAGTTTATAATCTTACGGATTGGCAAACAGGCAACGTATACGCGTATATGACGATGGGCAACCAGTATGCGGCTTTTATTACAGGCATGGACGGAAAAGACCAATTTAATTGGGTGGACTTATCTACTGGCAGCATACAAGAGATGAGCAACCCTGCCGATTCCTATCGGTACTTCCGGTTCCAAGGCGATCAGTTGGTGATGGTAAATAAATCCGATTTGAAATTTTTTTATCGGACTGTGAATGGTACCGAAGATCGCTTCGCTTCCATTCTGCCCAAGCCATCGCCCGCAGTCAAGCCCGTAACGGTTCAAACTACGGTGGGGGCAAACGGCGGAAGGCTCATGGTACCAGGGGGAAAAGCAATACTTGTAATAGGGAAAGGCGTTTTGAAGCAAAACGCGAAGGTCGGCCTAACCTCCTCTTCCGTTACAGACTCCAAGACAACTATCATCAGCACGGCGTGGACGGTGTCCTCAGATAAAAAATGGACGAAGAACGCAACGCTCACCCTTTCTTACGATCCAAGTCTATCCGCTGGAAAAAATCCCGTCATGGCACATTACGATCCGAAGGCTGCCGTATGGAAACCGATATCCGGCAAAGTCGATGCCAAGAAAAAGACCGTTATCGCTTCCATCTCAACAACCGGAACCTACGCTATAATCGTAAAATAATGAATGTATAAAAAGAAAACGGCTTCCCGTCATTGTGTCAACAAACCTGCGAGCGCAAAGCGCCGCATCGTTGGTTGCACTAAAAAGGGAAAGCCGATTTTATCCCCAAGCTATAGTCAACCGTTAATCCGAGGACGGTTTGACCGGGCCGATTACATATACGGTATACCCGCGTTTCAACCCAAACTTGTTGGCGTAATTCTCGCTATCGTAATAGACGTCGATCTTCTTGCCCTTAACCGCGCTTCCGGTATCTTCGGCTCTTCTGAACCCGATACCTTCAATGTAAACCCACCATCCGATGGGAATAACCTTAGGATCTACGGCTATCGTTCGTCCCTCTTGAACGACGGCACCGGACGAAGTGACTCCATAACCCGGATCTCCTTTCGACTTACCCGTCGACGCGAATCCCGCCGAGTATGCGGTCAGCGTTACATTGCTAAGCATGCGCTTAACTTTGACGCTTTGACCGTTTAACATCACGGTTCTGGCTTCGGCCGATGAAGGAGGACCGCTATAGGATAGGGATGCAACTTCAGGCTTCTTCGTACCGACTGCTACAATCTGCATCACGGCAGGCTGGGCAACGGTCTTCTCGATCATCTCCTGACTGACCAGCTTGCCATCTTCATAGACCCGTTCGGTCTTGAATACGACAAGGCCATTCTTGCCGGTCGCGATGACCTTCTCTTTGCCGAGTTCCAAATCTTCGTTCTGCTGCTGCACGACCGTATAAGCGATAGGATACTTGGTCTCTGTGACTTCTTTACGAACCCTAACGATTGATACCGTCATCCCTTCTTGCAAAGGGGTGCTCAGAGCCGGTGATATCCGGTCCTCGCTGCTCAGCGAAATATTCAGCTTGCCTATGACTCCCCCAACCGTATCTTCGGTCGTATAGGTTACTTCTTGTTTGCCGTCCGCCTTAACCGTAATTCCTTTTGCTCGATCGATGACGATCTGGCTTCCTTCTTTGAGAGGGTCCGTAAGCAATAAGGAGAGGTGATCGTTCGGTCCTACGTGAATTTCCTGCTCTTCGAGAAAACCGAGTACGTTCGAAGTTTTGGTTTCGAGAACGGAGGCAACGCCGTTATCGATGATAGTGATGTTCTTTGAGGCTGCTTTTTGCAACAAAGACATGAACATGATGGTGATGGCAAAAACGAGAATTGCGCCTAAAAGTACCGCGCGCAAATGCTCATGCTTCCATCGCAGTGCGAAAAGCTTGCCGGTCGGTCGTGGATCATGGGTTTCCGTGGCAGGAATAACGCCCATTTTCTCGCTCCTCCTTCATAGCCCCGCCGTCGACTGTGATGCATGATTCCTGTCTGACGCGACTAATCCAATTTTGGTAACGACACTATCCCTCTAGCCAATAACCTAGCAGTTCTGGCTGTGAATTTAAGCGCCGCCTTATCCAGTTCGTGCAGGCTAATACGTTAAGTACAAGCTCTCACAACCCTTTTTTTCAACACAAAAAGCCATCGAGACAGAGGACCTGTTCGTGGCTTCCGCTTGTAGAAGAATGTAAAGGAAATAGCGCGGCACGAGGTTGACCTCTCTCTATCACGCTTGCGGGGTTAGCTGTCGGATTCGGACAAAGAGAGTTGCCCTATTCGCTGCATGTCATGACGAGTCACTCAGATAGAGCCGCGTCCATGTCACTTGCGAAATTCACCCCAAGATTGCTCGGACCGCTTTGGACGCATACATAATCGTCGCCGCGTTGGGTCCCCCACTCTCCCGTTCGGGAGATTAAGCGCACTGGAAAAGGAATGTCATATTCTAACTTCTGTTGCTCATGATAACCTCTACTTAGCAGTGGTGTAAAGAACGTGCATCGGACGAATATCCCCATTTTTCCGAAATTAGACCAGTACTTTAGGATTATTCGCAGCAAAAGCCAGTTTTTTCTGCGTAACGGTCTGTTTTTCTCCATTATGGTCGATTTATCTCGTTATGCCCAAACATCGACGTCCATTTTCGCTCGTAATTTTTGCAATTTCTTCCAAAGTCACGCCTTTTACCTCCGCTGCCGTTGCTGCGACTAGACGAACGTAAGCCGATTCATTCCGTTGCCCCCGATGAGGGTGCGGAGTTAAATAAGGCGCGTCCGTTTCCAGCAATATTCGATCGAGCGGAACGCGTTCCAGCACTTCTTTGGGAACCCTTGCATTCTTGAAAGTGACCGGTCCGCCGAAGGAAATATGGAAGTTCAGATCAAGGCACTGCTTTGCGATTTCCCAACTGCCGGAGAAGCAATGCATAATTCCGCCAACTTCGTCCGCCTTCTCTTCCTTAAGCAATCTTACGATATCCTCATGGGCATCACGGTTGTGAATGACGATCGGTTTGGTGAGCCGCCTAGCCAAACGGATCTGCTCGCGAAACACGGTTTGTTGAATTTCCTTGGGTGAAGTATCCCAATAATAATCAAGTCCTATCTCGCCGATCGCGACAACCTTAGGATGGCTGCAAAGCTGCTCTATCCAAGCCAAGTCCTCTTCCACCTTCATGTCGATTGCATCAGTCGGGTGCCATCCTACAGCTGCGTAAATAAAAGGATACTTTTCTGCTAAAGCCATGGTTGAAGGAATCGTTTCCCGGTTAAAACCAATATTGACGATGGTGTCTATTCCAGCCTGCCGCGCGCGGGAAATAACCTCATCCCGATCGTTGTCGAATTTCGGTGAATCCAAATGGGCATGGGTGTCGATTAGCATGTCGAAAGTTGTCTCCCTTCTATTATATATTGAGTTTTCTACGGGTCTCGGGGCTGAGCTGATCGGCCTGTGGGAGCACCCTCTCCTCGGGATAATAAACGTAGTATTTCCCATGGTGAAGACCGGCAATGGATTTGATAATATCCGACTTAACCGAAATCTCCGTCAATTGCTCCCGATCATCCAATAATAGGATAGGAGGCTTTTCTTTGCCGCCCGGCAATGCCCCGGGCTTGTATACGTCGTAAGGCGAATCCATCGGCGTATCGACTTCCATATGATAGTCTGGATTCAGCCCGATAATCCGCCATTCCCGCCTGATTTCCTCGAGCCAATGCTTATCTTGGTTTTCAAGCGGAACGTATTTATATAGCTGCCGGTTTAGGAAGCGGCGACATAAATCGGACAACAGCTCGTCCTTCTCCTCGGACCACTGGCCGAATGCCGTCTGAAGCATGGATTCATCCAACATTAAATAATGATGCAAGGTGAGAGAACCCGCCAGAAGCTCGAGAATGGGCGGCAGCATGAAACCGAATTCGTACCCTTCCCCATGAAGCTCGCTCGCTCTTCGCAAAATCTGTCGCAGAACGATTTCCGAGCTTCGGGTCACCGGGTGAAAATAAACCTGCCAATACATCTGGTATCGGGACATTAAATAATCTTCCACGGCATGCATACCGCTTTCTTTCACTACAATCTTTCCTTGATAGGGGCGCAACATGCGAAGAATCCTATCCAAGTCAAAGGTGCCGTAATTAACACCGGTGAAATAAGCATCACGCAATAAATAATCCATGCGGTCTGCGTCCAATTGACTGGATACTAAGCTAACGACAATAGGATTCACATACTTCTTGCAGATAACCGATGCCACTTTAACCGGAAACTGCGGATCGACTTCCCGCAAAACCCGGTTTACGCCCGTATCTCCCAATATAATATCGCAGGTCCATTGTTCATGATCGGTATGAAAGATTTGCTCCAGGGAGTGGGAAAACGGACCATGGCCGACATCGTGCAGCAGCGAGGCGCAAAGGCTTAGTAATTTTTCCTCTTGCGGCCAATCCGCATATCTATTACGCTCGAATTGGGAGATGATTTTGCGAGTAATTTCATAAACGCCCAACGAATGGGAAAACCGGCTATGTTCCGCTCCATGAAAGGTCAAATAGGAGGTGCCTAATTGGCGTATTCTTCTGAGACGTTGGAACTCTGGCGTGTTAATGAGTTTCCAGATGATTAGATCCTGCACGTAGATGGAATGATGGACAGGATCCTTGAAAACCTTCTCCTCTTGCAATTCCGTGAGCATGATATCACCTCAAATAGAATCAATATTCGACAAAATAATTGTATATGTATCGATTTTTGTCGAATAGTGTCGTAAATCACTTTCCTTCTAATCCCAATGTATCGTTGAGGGGTCATGTTCTCTATATCGCCTTATTTAATAGGTTTTTGTGGGGATTGCATCACTTGCAGCCTATCAAATCAGGTTGACTTTTTTGGGAATCGTTGGTACGATAGAAATCGGAAAACAGAGAACTTTGTCGAATGCTGGCGAACACGGACAAGCTCTGCATGTGGTGCTCCGTTTGTTTTTATTTTAACCTTATGGGAGGGGTATTACCAAATGATGAAGTCTACAGGTATTGTACGGAAAGTCGATGAGTTGGGTCGGGTGGTCATTCCGATCGAATTGCGTCGCACGTTAGGTATCGGAGAGAAAGATGCGCTTGAAATTTATGTTGACGGAGAGCGCATCATGCTTAAGAAATACGAGCCTGCATGTATCTTCTGCGGCAACGCGGAGAACGTCACCTATTTCAAAGGAAAAATTGTTTGCAGAGAATGTTTGAAGGATTTACCTTCACCTGTGACAAATTAAAGAAAATAAGTTATAATGAAAACGTAGTCTAATAATTGTTAATTCCAACCTTTTTATACTCCTTGCAAACCTCCCGAGACCATTATCGGGAGGATTTTTTTTGCCCCTATTTTTCATCGCCGTTATCTAGCAACGCTTGATAGACGTCGCGCTTTGATATCCCTCGGTCCGCAGCGGCCGATTTCATCGATTCCTTGCGGTTCAGCCGCAGGGATTCGTAATGCGAAACATGCTGCGCCAGTGTAAAGGACGTCCACCAATGATCGCTATTCGCAGCGGCAGAACCGTCTTGCGAGGATTTTCCTTCTATTATTATACAGCACTCCCCAAGCGGGGGAAATTGCTCCACATGCCCGAGACACGCCGCTACCGTCCCCCTAACCGCTTCCTCATGACGCTTGGTCAGTTCGCGGACGATGGCCATATTACGCCCGCTCCAACGTTCCGAGACTATGGCCAGCGTTTTCTTGATCCGATGCGGGGATTCATAGAAGATGAGCGTTCCGCTTTCATCTTCCAATCCATCAAGAAACTTATTGAGACCTTTGCGCTCCCGGGGCGGAAATCCAACAAACAGAAACCGGTTCGTGGGCAGCCCCGATATGATCAGGGCCGACAAGGCGGCGTTAGCTCCCGGAATCGGAACGACGGGAATGCCTTGCGCAACCGCATCCCGAACCAATTCGGCGCCGGGGTCGGAAATGGCGGGAATTCCGGCATCGCTCACTAGCGCGATGTGTTGTCCCTCTTCCAACATTCGTATAAGCTCCGGTCCGCTTGCCTCCCGATTATGTTCATGATAACTGACCAGCCTGTTCTGGATCTCATAATGTGTAAGCAGCTTACGCGTCTGCCGGGTATCCTCCGCCGCTATAAGCTGCACTTCCTTAAGCGTCCGAATCGCCCGGAACGTCATATCTTCCAGATTGCCGATCGGAGTGGCGACCAAATACAACGTTCCTGGTTTCTCGCGGGGAGTGAAGCTCCGTTGAATGTTAGCTTGGGATGACGGAATTGATTCATCAAGAGTCAAGGCTTAGCCTCCTTTCCATTTTCCTGTTTGGACAATATTGGGACTCGTCCATTTTGGCGTTTAAAATCAGGCAGCTCTGCGGCTTTTCCATAGAATACGGCGAGCAGTTCCGGAGTATAATCACCATCTTCACCGTAGACCAAGAGCGGCGGCAACAGCCGTACTTCCGGCCTGCCTTCGCGGGAGCCTTCTATTAATACCATGTTCGCCTCGGCCTCTTTGCGAGGATGAACGAAACGAATTCGCTTAGGCTCCAGACGGTATCGCCGCATGAGATCAATAATATCAACGAGGCGTGACGGTCGATGCACCATCGATACACGCCCCCCTGGGCGAATGGAGCGCGAGCAAGCCTCGATTACATCCTCGAGCTTGCATCCAAGCTCATGCCGTGCCATTGCTTGGTAGCGGTTGCCCTTGTGATCTCCGCTCTGTAGAGGCAAGTAAGGAGGATTAACCATAACGGCATCGTATAAATCCCCTTCAACCTTCCACTCCCGCAGGTCATTTTCTATAATGTTTATTTTATTGGATAGTCCATTTAGTCGTACGCTACGCTTTGCCATATCCGCCAGCCTCGGCTGAATTTCCACGCCATCGATCGAAGCGTCGGTACGGGTTGTAAGCAGTAAGGGTATAACACCGTTGCCGGTACACAAATCGAGGACACGTCCCCTAGGCGGCACCCCAGCGAACCTGGCAAGCAACACCGCATCGAGCGAGAAGCTGAATACCTCGGGGCTTTGGATGATCTTCAGTTCATGAGTAAGCAAATCATCCAACCGTTCTCCGGGCAGCAAAGGGAATTCTGTTTCCCTGCTCGGATTTGAATCCATCCTATGGACCCCCTGACAGAAATGTTTTGTTTTACGTCCCTAAGCTTACTTGATTCCTCCATCTATCGCAATGCGGGTCATCGCAAGCAGAGCAAAAAACAGCGTCCCCTCCAAGGGACGCCGTTTCTATACATCATTATTTACTTAAGAAAGATAAACAAAACAAGCAATCGCCTTCCATTCGCAGATGTCCATAGTACACGTTACAAATGTGAAAGCCTTCGTGATACAGACGGGCTAAATTATCGTAGCCCTCGCCAACGCCCACTACCATAGGCTGGTGAGGTTTGTCTCCCTTGACGGCAGCCGGTTCTTCCGCCAATTCTTGGGCCGTAGCGGGTTCTGTCTCCCGCTTAAGCACTTTTCTTAACTGCTGATTTTCAATCCTAAGCCGTTGGTTTTCTTCCAATAGCTCCTTGATCTTCAGCTTGAGCTCGCCAAAATCGGCATGGATCGTGCCCATGCTCGATTCGAGTTCATCCACGCGAAGGAAAATGTCTTTCATGTACAACAATCCACCTCAAGGCACCCGATTGTGTCGATTAAAGTGCGACTTTACCAGCGATGCTCCATCGCGTATAGTCGTCACACGTCATTTGAGGACGACGTCGTCAAATGGCAGCTCTTTCACTTTGCCAAGGTCGAACAACTGAACATGTACGCTTCGGCTGCCAGCATTAATCCCTACGACTTTGCCCTCACCCATGGATGTAACAACCGTTCTGCCTACACCAGGCAATTCTTCCTTGGCGCTCTCGTAATTGTCATGCTCGTATTTCAAACAACACATCAAGCGGCCGCATAACCCTGAGATCTTCGTTGGGTTCAGGGACAAGTTCTGGTCTTTAGCCATCTTAATGGAGACCGGTTCAAAGTCGCCAAGCCATGAAGAACAACAGAGCACTCGCCCGCACGGACCGATTCCGCCGAGCATCTTAGCCTCATCCCGCACGCCGATTTGCCGCAATTCAATGCGAGTCCGGAATACGCCGGCCAAATCCTTGACCAACTCCCGGAAATCGACGCGCCCTTCGGCCGTAAAATAAAAGATGATTTTATTCCGGTCAAACGTGTATTCCACGTCCACGAGCTTCATCTTAAGCGCATGATCCTTGATTTTCTGCAGTCCTACGGTAAAAGCGTTCTTCGCTGCTCCGCGGTTTTCTTCAACCGCCTTGGCATCGGGATCGCCCGCCACTCGAATGACTTTCTTCAAGGGAAGAACGACATCCGATTCCCCTACCGTCTTCGGGCCAACGACGACCTTGCCGTATTCAACGCCGCGCGCCGTCTCCACGATGACATGCTGATCTTTGGATACCGGATGCTCGGCGGGATCGAAATAATAGATCTTGCCCGCTTTCTTGAAGCGGACTCCCACCACATCGTACAAACCTATCCCTCCCGCACGTTCACCAGAAATTGCTCCAGCGCCAATTGCGGCGCCACGTGAGCCTTTATTCGTCTTGCCGCCGTAAGCGCAGACTCCATTACCGCCACCCATGATTGGATTGATCGGCCCCAGGCCTGCTTCGAGATCCATTCCCCCTGATCCGGGAACACCATCTGATGATGACGGTCAGTCATTGCGTAAATCATATCTCTATACCACAAAGCTAACAGCTGTAGCAAAATTTCGACATGTTCCGAGAGATCCGATTTAAAAACCTGCTGCTGCGCTTGAAGCAGACTCGCAGTGAACCGGGTCGGATTCTCCTTACCTAATTGTATCACTACGTTTCGGATATCTGCAAACCAATTCTCTTCTACCAATTTTCGACTGGCACCCAGCCCGGATGCCAGATTCACCGCGGCTCGTGCTAGAAGCGGCGGTTTGCCTTCCGCTACCAGCGCGTTTTCCAATGCTTCCCGGTCTCCCGCAACAAATGCGACAAGCTGCGTTCGCGACAATATCGTCGGCAGCACCGCCTGGCCGCTTGGTGCGAGCAGAATGGCAACCACGGGAGAAGGAGGTTCCTCCAGAAACTTAAGCAAGCTGTTTCCCGCTTGAACGGTCATCGTTTCGGCGCCTTCTATAATATAAACCTTGTAGCCGGATCCAACGCTGCGATAAGATAGTTCGCGCTGAAGGGCGCGAATTTGTTCAATCTTGACGGTTGCGCCGTCCGGACTAATGACATGAATATCCGGATGATTGCCATGCAGCACCTTACGGCACTCTAAACATTCACCGCAAGCGTCTTTGCCGCCCCTCTCGCAGAACAAGGCTTGGGCAAAAGCGTCCGCCATCTCCCTGCGTCCTGAACCGACGGGGCCTGCGAACAGGTATGCATGCGCGATTTTACGAGAGACTAATGCGTTCTGCAGTAAAGCCTTCGCGCGGTCTTGTCCCGAAATTTGTTGAAAACCCATGAAGCGTACTCCCTCTTACTTAGAATACCAAGTTAATCAGAATACCGCGAATTTCTCCGACTTTATGAAGAAGATCTATTCTGCCCTCTTCGCTCTGCAGCAATTCTTCGCCCATGCTCACGAGCATTGCGTCGACTTCCTCAAGCAATTTGTATCGCTTGCCGCGACCTCTGCGGTCCCAGCCCTTCGTCTCCTTCAAAGCGATACCGCGGCGTACGGTATCCTCTAGAAACATTTTAACCATCTGCCGGTAGAGAACCAACTCCCGAATCGTCATGGAACGGGTTAATCGGTCCCCCTGCAAGCGAATGTCCTCAAGCTTGCGCTGAAGCTCCTCGTGCGTCCACTGCTCTTCGTTCTGCTGCATGAAGTCGCCGAAGTTCTGGGCCTGCGCAGGCCTGTTTGCCGATTCCCCGCGCTGCAATGTCTTGTTGACAGGATAGAAGCCCGGTTGGATTTTCATTCTTGGTCACCGCCCGGCTGCATCAGAAGTGTTCAAACCGCTCGACCGGAAGCACGAAGACGGCCGCTCCGCCAACCTGCACTTCGACCGGGAAGGGGATATACGAATCCGCGGCTCCGCTGACAGGCGATACCGGCGTCACGAGCTGATCACGTACTTTGCAGTTGGCGCGAATGACATCCAAAGCACTCTGAATCCGATCGTCCTCGATTCCGATCAGGAACGTCGTATTGCCCGCACGAAGAAAACCTCCGGTACTGGCTAGTTTGGTTGCCCGAAATCCTTCCTTAATCAGCGCGTTGGACAACCGGTTGCTGTCCTTATCTTGAATGACCGCAATAAGTAATTTCATAGTTCAGGCCCTCCTCTAATCTCATTAATTGGGGTCTGTCGCTTCTTATTTAAATTGGACACGCTTACGCCAAAATCCTCTTTTTCGTTGATTCTTTAATATACTCCATTCGCCTATCTTTTGCTAACAAGTTTTCCTTCAAGATGCTCCCAGGCTTTCAAGGCGATCTGCTCCGGCGGCACCGATGCGTCTATCGTAACGAATCGCTCCTTAAATCGAGCTTCCACGAGCTTATAGCCCTCTCTGACGAGGCGGTGAAAAGCAAGACTCTCCAAATCGAGACGATTGACTTCACGCTCACCGTCCTGTTGAATGCGTTCAAGGCCGATCTCCGGATCCAGATCCAGGTAAAGCGTCAAATCCGGCATGCAGCCTTCCGTCGCGAAACGGTTAATATCCCACACCGCCTCAATTCCCAACCCGCGGGCATGTCCCTGATAAGCAAGACTGCTGTCTACGAACCGATCGCATATGACGAGCACTCCCCGTTGCATGGCGGGTATAACCTTCTCCGCCAGGTGTTGCCTGCGTGCCGCCGCATATAGAAGCGCTTCCGTGCGGGCATCCATGGCTGTATTCTCTTTCTGCAAAATCACCGCACGAATCGCTTCGGCGATCGGTATGCCTCCCGGCTCTCGGGTAATCATCACTTCGTGACCCCATGCTTGCGCTTTATGCGCCAAAGCGTGAATCAGCGTAGTCTTTCCCGCACCCTCTCCGCCTTCAATCGTGATGAATAATCCGCCTCGCACCGCAGCTTTCCCCTTTCGCCTCTAACCCTTATATCCGCTTTCGCCGTTCGACAAGTTTCACAAGCCCGTAGGCTGATCCAATCACAGCGCTTACTCCCATCATATCAAAGCAAACATTAAACATAAACAAATGCTTGGCCAAATCTGCTTCTCCATCGCCGATTAGCGGCACTACACATGAGAACAAGCTAGCCACAGCGACTACAGCCAAAATCTCCGCCGCTAATCTAATCCTTCTGGAAGAGGTCCTCCGCCACATCCACACCAGAGCAGCAAAATACAATAAATAAACCCCGACATACCAACTTAGACCACGAGGCATATGGTCTTTTTTCCACTGGCTCCATCCGCTGTACTTATATGCGACGGTCCCCGGCGGTTTGCCGGCGGATTGATCATAATTACCCAGATAATAAGGCCTTATAAACATGGAGTTAGCCGCGGCTTTATCCAGCTTCTGAATAAACCGAAACGGATGGCTCAAATAATAGAAGGCGATGTCCTTATGACTCAGTTTCTCCAGTACTTCCCGTTGCAAGACAGGATCCTTCTGGGGAATTGCCGTATCTTTCTGAAAATAATTCGTTCCAGCGAGCACGGAATACTTAGCGGGGATGCCTAATTCTTCCATATCTCGGGCGACATTCGGTGAATCCTTCAGCACGCCATAAAAAATAGACTGATACAAGTTCGTATTCTTCAGCCGGTCAGGTGCCGCGACGACCATGAGCGCAGAGGCGGCAATAAGCACGCCCACTCCGAGCCATATCTGCCTTTTCCACTTATCATCCGGCCGCAAGCTGCGCATTCTCCATGCCAGCAATGCAAAAGCGAAGCCGAGCGGAGCATTCTGTATTTTCGAAGTGGCCACTGCTAATGCGGCAATGACGAACAGCGCGAGCAGCTTACCCGTCGGCTTCTCCGCCGAAGCTAATGAAACAGCCGACGCAACCATAAGCAGCATTCCGATAAGGGCGTACGGTTCTCCGAAGAACGATTGAAAGTAAGCAAGATATCCGATATCTCCGAATACGAATAACAGGGTTAACGCCATAATAATCGTTAAGATTAACGTATTTCTTCGACTGTTTGCTTCTGGCGCATTCCTGACCAACAGAGTAATCGCCCAAATGAATAAAATGGAGTAGCTGGCTCCGAGTACACGAATATCGAAAACTTCGCCATTAATAACTCACCCGATTAAACCGGCTATAGCAACAAGAATAACATGGGTGGAAATATATCCGCCCAACGCATATCCGCCGTAACCAAAATGCTGGTGCACATAATGGAAAGTATCTTTGTTCATGGGATTCGTTAGGATTGAACACCGTTAACCCGGTTACTCCCAGAACACGTCCGAAATCGCCGCTGTCGGCCAACCCAATCACTGGAGAGACCATGATTAAACATACAATGAGAACACCTGCTGTTAATCCCGCAATCCACGCAACGCTTTTACGAATATCTTTTCCAACCCTCAGCATTCCATTCTCCTTTGTTCACTCGCATCGCATTGGGTCATCTGAACTTGTATGGATAGGAGTTCAGGGTCTTTAGCCCCTTGGATCTGCGCGCCTTCATGCCTCCATCGCTCCAATTGCTCCACGATCTCCGAAGTAATGGTCTCCCCTGGATAGAGGACGGGTATACCCGGCGGATAAGGAATCACCCACTCCGCTGCCGTTAATCCAACGCTGTCAACGAGCCGAACAGATTGCTTTGGCTGCACATCGCGGCGAATCGATACCGGCTCCGGCACGATGATCGTTTGTTCATTCATATAGGCTGCAGTTGGCTTCCTATTGGCTCCGATAGGTCTGTCGATTGTCCGTCTAGCCATAGCGGCCAAAGCATCTCGTAAGCTCTCGCCGTCAGTTCGAGTAGATCCCGTACCAAAAGCCATGACGACATACCGCGAGTCCGCCATTTCCGCCACGCAATTTCTCTGCAGGAGCGCATCTCTCATTTCAAAACCGCTTATCCTTGCGGACTCATCGAACAGAACCAATTTTAACGGATCATATGAAATTCCTATACTAGCATACTCCCCATAACCTAGCGCTCTATACGGTGTTTTTTCTAATCCATTCGTTGCTCGCTCCACGGCTTCAAGCGCCGAATGAAATGCTCTTTCTCCCTGGGTATGGAGCTGTCTTCTGGCCAGATCCAGCGAAGCCATAATCGGAAAAGAAGGACTTGAGCTTTGCAACATGCCGAGCGCCTGACGAATGGATTTTCTAGGGAGCCGCCTCCCTTGCATATGAAGCATTGCCCCCATTGTCATGGCCGAAAGCATCTTATGCGTGGACTGGACGACTAGATCCGCACCGGCTTGAATAGCAGACGTTGGAAATAAACGATGAAATCCGAAATGAGGCCCGTGCGCTTCATCTATAAGAACAGGAACGTCATATTCATGAGCGAGCTGAATGAGCGGTTTCAGGTCCGGTGTCATTCCATAGTAATTGGGAGCGGAGAGAATAACCGCTTTGGCATTCCGGTGTTGTTGAAGCGTTGCTGCCAGTAGTTCTTCTCGAGGTACGGTCGCTAGACCTGATGCCAAATCGATATCAGGGGGCAATAGAACCGCGCTAACACCCGCAATCATTAATCCGTGTATGATTGATTTATGAACATTTCGTTGAAGGATGACCACATCCCCGGGACTGCACAAGCCCATAATCATGGAGAGGTTGCCCGTTGTGCTTCCTCCGACAAGAAATCGAGTTTCATCTGCGCCATAACAATCCGCCGCTAGCTCCTGAGCTTCAGCTAACGGGCCTTGCGGTTGATGCAAGTCATCGGTGTCGGACAACTCCGTCAAGTCCAGGGCAAGCAACGAGGCAAAGGTTGAGGCCGTACGTTCATCTCCCCAGGCAGCGCGCTGTTTATGACCAGGTACGTGAAAAGCATTCGCGCCCAGTCGAACATGTGCATCAAGCGCTTCATATAAGGGTGCTCTATGTTTTTCTAGTTCCGTAAATGCCATTTTTCTGCCTCCAAGCCAGCTTTCGTCCATTGTATCAAGATCGTTATCTTATGCCAAATCAAACAATCGGCTTCGCCGTAGCCGTCCTAAGCACGGTGGTACACGTTGTATCGAGCGATATAATGAGTATTGGAAATAGGAACTTATACTTATCTGATCGTATAAGAAAAAGCGCCGGAACCTGTTAGATTCCGACGCTCGGCTTTCCTATCTTTCTAGGCGTGAAAACGAACCCACAATTGTTTCAGCTGGCGTACAAAAAAAGGATATCTATCGTCTTCCACCTTCGTATGAACCATTTCCGATTCGCATGATGTACAAATGAATTCGGTTACGATAGTAATGCCTTCTTCTTTGGGTTCGCCGCAAACGATGCAGGTTTTACGTTCGTCCTCTACCATACACATCCCTGCCCTTCCCTATTGATGCATTTAATATGCCCGAATTCTATGAAAATATACGTATTCATAGCATGGATTATATACTTACCATAACATAAAGCGCTCTGAAGACCGATAGTAATGAACAGAACGTGTTTTGCGCAAGGGAGGCAAGGAAAGTTTGAACAACAAACCGGTGACTGGCGATGCGACTTTCTATCATTATACACTCATTCGCAAGGTACCCCTTCGACCAGAAGGTAAATATAGTTATATGGCAACTGCTTTATTAGTGATTTCTGCTTTATATTTCATCTACGGTTTACTTGGTTTATTTTATTCGGCGTTAGCCATTATCCTGATGTTGATCATTCACGCGCTTGTGCTCAGGCTAACGGTGCGTCGGGTGGACAAGCTCTCCGAGAAAAGATGGACCTTTCGCCGCGATTGGCCCTGGATCGGTCCGCTTCCGATCTTGGACACGCAGCTATCGCTTTTTCGACGCTTGCACTTTCATTTATTCCTGGTAGGATGCTGCGTGCCTGGCATGTTCTATCCCTGGGCGCACTCTTCGCTGGTTATCTCTATGCTCTACTGGCACTTATGGCTGCTGACGCCGAGAATTCGATTATTGTTAACCCTGCGGCGTGAAAGTGGCGATGGAGTCATTCGTCTGGAATCCAAGGAAGTATCTTATTATCATCAATAGACTTTCTAACGCAGTGGCATAAAACGGCTTCGTCCTAAAGACGGGGATATACTTTTGAATCGAGCGTTTAGATCGTATAAAGACAAGGACACTTTTTTCTTTCTAATCATCAAAAAAAGCACCCCGCGAGGGCAATGTCATTAAGTTAAGGCGCAGGGCCAAAAATCAAGAAC
>FWWL01005545.1_pt1 | contig 19494 bp, 19 predicted proteins | sample 2228331 | NCBI WGS metagenome assembly FWWL01 (sample SAMEA103939775, study PRJEB20133) | metagenome | reverse complement strand
AGAAAGGGATTGGCATGGCATACCTGCCGATTGCGTATGCCAAAGCGGGCACGCCGTGTGCAATAGAGATTCGTGGGCGTGCCGTCCCCGCACTCGTCAGCACCCGACGCTTTCTCAAGCAACAGGGCTTAATTCCACCGTAGCACGGGCGGGACGCCCGTGCGCTAAATGGGCAAGGATGCCCAAGCCACTTCGTAGCACGGGCATCCTGCCCACAAGCCACTTTGTAACACGGGCATCCTGCCCGTGTAATCCCCCCCTTTGATTTCCCCTTAGTAATAGGGGCAAGGAGGAATTGCCCTTAGAACGCCTAACAAAAATGTCGACCCACCTCGAAAAATCTATTCGTAGCACGGGCGTCCCGCCCGTGCGCTTGCTTGGGCGAGACGCCCAAGCCACTTTTGTTAGGCACTCTTAGGTATAATCCCCAAAAGGAGGCAAAAGCGGTCGGCATGCTATGGAAGAAACTGAGTGTTGTTGACCTGATTATCGTTCTTGTGATTGTGCTGGTGGTGTTGGGCGTTGTGCTGGTGCGAAGAGGGGCGCATGTGACCTCAGGGGCAGTGGTGCAAGGTGAGACCGATATTCAAATCGTAGTGCAAATCTTAGGACTGGAAACGCTCGATACGGAACTGTTCAAACCGGGCGAGAAGACCTCTATCACTATCCGCAACCAGCCACGAGGTGAGGTCACCATCCTCCGCGCGCAAGCCACTCCGCTACAAGTCACCTTGCTCGATAAGAATGGCAACCCGACCGCAGTGCGCGACCTCGCACGCCCTCACGCTTACAACTTCACCGTATGGCTCAAAGACCGTGCCAAGATTACCCAAGACGGCTATGTGGCAGAGGGAGTAAAGGTGAAGGTGGGACTGCCGATTGAGTTGGAGGGGTTCAACTATCGGGTGAGCGGACGGATTAGCGATGTCAGGGTTCTCGAATAGCCTGTTGCTGGCTCTCCTATTTCGATTGGTACAGATACCGCCCGAACAGGTGGCGCGCTGGCTGAGTCATAGTCGTTTGCTAACGCTTGTAGGGGCGGTTCGCGCACCACTTCATCGACGCTTGGCGGGCTGGTCTGCGCTTCATGAGGCGCTTCAGCGGTGGCATTGGCTTGCCACGATGAGCATCTTCATTCTGGCGACCTTTGCCCCCACCGAGCTGATAGGGGTAGCGACAGCGGGTGCTTTTGCTTTTCTGGTTGTACGGTGGCTTGTTCATCCTGTTCGCTTCACCCCTACCGTCATTGACCTGCTGGTGATGGGATTCTTTACCACCGCGCTGATAGCGACCGCTTTCTCGTCGTATGTCGCTACGAGCCTTGTGGGCTTAGCCAAGTTCGCCGTGTTCCTGATGGGCTATCTGAACTTTCGCGTGCTGATAGAAGAGGCTCCACGCCGACTGGTGTGGCTGTTGGGGCTACTCATGGTGCTGGGATTCGGGCAGGCAATCGTGGCTTACTATCAGTATCGCATGGGGGTACAACCGCTTGCAACCTGGCAAGACCCCAGCTTGAACCCAGAACTGCAGATGACGCGGGTGTGGGGCACGCTTCAGCCTTACAATCCGAACCTGCTGGCGGGCTTCCTAATCCCCTGTGTGTCGGCAGGCGTAGGGCTGGTGTGGCTCGCTCTGTTGACGGGACGACCACTGTTGAGCATAGTGTTGGCAGGATGTGCCCTCTTCACGCTGGGCGCACTGGTGCTAACGGGTTCGCGTGGGAGCTACCTCGCCCTTGGGGGGATGATGGGGGTGATGTACGCCTATTTAGGACACCTGCTGTGGCGAGAACCCGCCCTAAAGGGGAAACGCGCCCTGCGTGCCCTATGGCTCGCAAGCCTTATCGCAATTGTAGGAGCAGGCGCAATCGCACTCTCAGTATCACCTGCCCTCCAGAACCGCGTGCTCTCCATCTTTGTCCTGCGTGAGGACAGTAGTAATGCCTTCCGCATGAATGTATGGGTCGCCACATGGCAGATGATAAAGGACAACTGGTGGTGCGGGATAGGGCTGGGCAACGAGACCTTTCGGCTGGTGTACGGGTTGTATATGGTGCCCGGCTATTTAGCGCTGGCATCCTACAGCGTGCCGTTGCAAATCTGGGTAGAGCAGGGGATTGTGGGGTTGCTCTTCTTCATCCTGCTGATTGCGAGCCTATTGGCATCTGCAGTCGTGCAGTTCCACCGCTCGGTACCACTCGCTCAGAAGTTGGTGGTAGGGCTGTTGGCGATGGGCATCGTGGGGTCGCTGTTGTATGGGGCGTTCGATACCATCTGGTATCGCCCTGCGGTGAACCTGACCTTCTGGCTCATGGTAGCAGGAATGGTGGTCTATGCGGGGCAGGGGGTGAAGGAGAGGACGGACTCCCCTCTCCCTCTGGGAGAGGGGCAGGGGGTGAGGGCTAACCCGCTGGGAGAGGGGCAGGGGGTGAGGGCTAAAATTGCTTTCCTCAACTTCGGGGGGATTGGGGATGAACTGCTCTTTTCGCCTGTGATACGGGCAGTGCGCTCGGCACTTCCTTCTGCTCACCTCACCCTGATATTGGAGGGTCGCTCGCGCTCCGCAAGCGAGCTGATACCTGAACTGGACGAGGCCATCCCAATACAGGTGCAGGGTGTCTCACGCGTGCGCCTGTTTTGGCAGTTGGTGAGGCTTTTGAGGGTAGGGCAGTACGATGCGGTGATTGCGAGCGGAAGCTCGCCATTCATCCCGATTGCCCTTGCGCTTTCGGGTGTGCCTATTCGCGTGGGATACGACACAGGGATGCTAAGCCGATGGCTGTTGACCGCCCCTGCGGAGCTAAACACGCGCCAATATGCTGGAGCGATGTACTTTGCGCTGGCGCGCGCCTTCCTGAGGCATATCGGCAAAGAGACGCATGCCCAAGAGATTCCCCGTCCCCAGTTTACCCCCACCGCTGAGCATAGGGCGCGCGGTTTACAACTGTTGGAAGAGGCAGGCTCAAGGAACCCCGCTCTCCGTGTGATGATTCATCCCGGCGTCAGCAAGGTGAGCGTCGAGAAGAACATTTTGAAGGCGTGGGCACCTGAAAACTGGGTGCTGTTCGTCTACCAGCTTGCCACGCGCCACCCCAGCCTCCATATCATTTTGCTGGGCGGACCCGATGACGAGGAAGTCATCCACGCCATAGAAACCGCCCTTGAGCAGATGCCTGCTGAAGTTCGTCAGAGGGTGTTCAATCTGTACGGGCGCACTCAGAGCCTGATGGACTTAGCCTGCGTGCTGGCGTGGGCAGATGTATTCGTGTGTGTCGATTCGGCACCGATGCATTTGGCGGTTGCGCTTCAGCGTCCTATAGTGGCAATCTTTGCGCCCACCGACGAGAAGAAACTGCTCCCTCAGGATGAGCGGTTTCAGGTGGCGGTTCGTGAGGATGTGCCGTGCCGACCCTGCTTATGGGACCACCGAAACGAGAGTTGTGGCAACCCCATCTGCTTGCAGGTTCCTGTGACGTTGGTGTTGGCGAAAGTGGAGCGATTATTAGCTCAGCATCCCCTACTCCTGTAGGATATGCACTCGCACTTTGCGCCTTCCGAACTGGAGGGCTTCCCTGCGTGTGGCGAAACAGAGGTCGATCTTGTTGCCCCGAATGGCGCGCCCGCGGTCTGCTGCGATTGCCATTCCATAGCCCTCAATATAAAGCACCGTGCCGAAGGGGATGACCTTCGGGTCGACCGCGACCAGCCCATAGCCTGCGGGTAAGCCTGTGGCAGTGCGCCCTGTGCCAGAGCCTCCACCACTTCGGTGAGGTGTGTATGCGCTCGCCTCCATCTCCAGCACTTTGACGGTGCGGAACGAGGTGCTACGCCCAATCGCTCCGCGCGACGCCACATGTCCTGCCACCCCTACTAAGTAGACTTTGGGTTGCGGTGGGCGGACTGTCTCCTCAAAAATCAGCGTGCGTTTGACCTCTTTATCGTTTTTCATCACCACGCGCCAGTGCACGCGTTTTAGCCCAGGTTTGCCCTCCTGTACGAGGGTTTTATGGCGCGGGGGCAGGCGACGATTCAGCTCGAACACGGTAGGAAACGGCACTTCCACCGTTTCCGTAAGGCAGATTTCAACAGTTTTTTGATCGGTGCGGGGGTAGGCGTGGGCGCACACCGCGCCTATAGCAAAGAGCAATCCCAACCACCGCCACGATCCACCCCAAAAGGCGCTCCTTCGCTGTCTCTTCATCATTAAACCTCCCTTTGCGAAACCGCATCGGTTCCGCGAAGTGTGCCCGGTGTGGACGCAGAGAGTATACCCTATCGAAATCAAAATTTTGCAATAGAGTATGGACGCCTTTTGTCATTCCGAGTGAAGCGAGACCGGATGTCTTGCTCCTGCTTGTAAAGAGCCAACCTCTCCCTGCGAAACCTCCCTTTTAAGCGTTGTTTTTAACCTACCCATTCAGGGATGGAAACAGCAGAGAAATAGGGCAGGAAGCTGGCAGGATTCGGAGAATACTTACAGAAATCTACACTGTATCATAGCAGGAGGTTGGCAAAGTGGCGGAGTGGCATGACCCCTTCACAGGGATACGATACGAATGGACGAGCGATTGGGAAGAGGCGGTGCGGGGTTGGGTTGCTACCAGTATCGCTCCTAAGCTCAGTTCAGACGCCAAAGCCTCGGCAAATGCTGTTGCGCAGTTCTGGAAAGAGAGCTATTACCGCTCGGTGTTCCCCTTGCGCTACGGTCGGGCAGAAGGCGAGAAGGGTTATGCAAGGGGCAAACCGCTCAACACCACGCACCTCGCTAACAGTGAGATACGAAAAGGCTTCTTGGATGGCACGAAACTGCCTCCCATCCTTACCGCAAAGACCGACCCGAACCTGCTGATTGCCGACCACCACTTGGCGGTCTCGGCTCTTCTGAATGTTGCCTTGCGTCGCATCGGGGTAGAGGAGCAGACCGTTCATCAGGTTCGGCTGGGAGCCCTGATACACGAGTTTTGTGACCGCGTGAACTTGGATGCCTACCCGCTGGCGAAGGCAACAGCGCACTACCTCAACGGCACAGGCGCATGCCCTGCCGAACTCAGCGCGTATGGAGACCTGCTTGTAGGCATACACGAGTCGCACACGGAACGCATCGGGAGCGACCTCACAATCGCAATAGTCGGCGTCTCTGCCCAGCGTATCAAACAATATGTATATGAGTCGCCTGGACTTCAAGAGATTCGGGGCGCGTCGGCACTGCTGGACAAGATAGTCGAGCAACTGGCAGACGAGGTTGCAGACCAGATTGGCGCTGAGGTAGTACTCCAGTCTGCTGCGTCGACCCTTCTTTTCTTGGCACCAGAACCGAGCGATTGGAGCCTGCGCTTCAAGCGCGCTTTCTACGAGCAGACGCGCGTGGCGTTCGTCGCCTCTGCTTCCCATGAAGTGCCCCTGGCTCAGTTTATCAATCGGTATGCCGACTCGATGCGGGCGTTCCTCTCTGCGCTCGATGCGGACCGCTACCGCGCCGAGATGGCATTCTATGACGCCCTCCCCTTCGAACAGCGATGTGGGTTCTGCCGAACGCGCCCTGCAGAAGGGTTCACCGAGGTAACAGGTGAGACAGAACCGATTCCTATATGCTACCCCTGCCTCCTCAAGCGCACTGCGGGGCAGGCAGAACGCCGCACACTGGCTCGCAACCTTGCCAAAGAGATAGGACTGCCGAATGAGGTGGCGGTACCCCCTTCGCTAAACGAGTTGGTGCCTCAAGACCCTGAGCATAAGCAGATTGCCTTCATCTATGGCGACGGGCGCAACTTCGGGCAGATTACCAAGAATCTCAAGTCGCTCGCCCAAAGCCTCCAGTGGACGAACCGCGCCCAAATCGTGGTAGAGTCAGCAACCTTGCTGGCACTGGGGGCAAGCCTCGACGAAGCCCAATCCCACGAGGCTGTTGCGCTTCAGCATTACCCCTTCGAAGTGCTGGTGATGGGGGGCGACGACTTCAGCCTCTTTTGCTGGAGCCGTCTCGCTCTGCGCTTCTGCCAGCAGTTTCTCTATCTCACCGATTGGGAGTTCCAGAAGGGCGACGCAAACCAGTGTATCGTGGGCGAGACACCCATCGGGTTCGGGATTGGCTGTCTGATAAGCGATGAGAAAGCCCCTGTGCGCCTGACGGTAGAGTTCACGGGCGAGCAGTTGCTCAAATGGGCGAAGAAACCCATCAACCACTTCCGCAGGGGAGCCGTCGCACTGCTGAGCGTCGCCTCTGCCGAACAGATACCAGGTGACTTCGAAGCGTTCAAAGAGCGCGCTTACATCAAACGCTCACAGGGCAAACTGGGCGCAACCACAATCTACCTCACTCGACGCCCCTACACCGCCGACGATTTGGATGCCCTGCTGAAAGTGGCGTGGCAAGTACGCGACGAACTCGGAACACTCCAACGACTGGTCGAGCCGTTCGTGAACCAGCCTCCGCTCTCGGCTGTGCTCCACTACCTCTATCAAAAGGCGCGTGCCGAGAAATCAGGGCGATCTGAGAAGGTCTACGAACAGTTAAGCCTGCTGAATGCTCCCGTTCACAAGGAGAGGCGTCCACGACTTGGTAGCGACACACCGAGTGAGGCGTTTTTCGTGCCCCTCTGGGATGTGTTAGAGATTGTCAAGAGCCTGCGCTAACAGAGGTGTTGCGATGAAACCGTTCCGAATGGAGCTGAGCATCACGCTGAGGAGCGACCTGCATATTGCAGGGGCGGGGCGTAATCTCCCTCTGGTCGACCGCTGTGTGGAACTGGACTGGGAGGGGCAACCCTACATTCCTGCCTATGTGATTCGCGGGAGCGCACGGGCATCGTTAGAGCGATTGCTGGGCGACAAGGTATGCAGACCGCCCGACCCAGGACGGATGTGTCGATTGGGAAGCGAGTTGTGCCTTGCCTGCCAGATTTTCGGCGGTCCTGCCCAGCATAGTCGCGTGTTTTTTGAGCCTTTGCACCTTCAGACACCTGAGCAAGACCAGACCGTGCTGGATGTGCGCGTCGGTATCGGTATCAACCGCCGCTTGGGCACGGTGGAAACAGGACGGCTCTTCCTCACAGAGACGATTCCCCACGAGCGGTATCCCACCTTTTTCGGGACGGTATCAGGCTGGCTTGAAGAGAGCCAGCTCGGCTGGCTCATCGCTTCCCTGTACTTGCTCACACACATAGGCACGGACAAGTCGCGCGGGCTGGGGCGCGTCCAATCACTGGCAATCCGTCAGCTGGAGGTTCAGCAAGACGGCGAATGGCGCGCTGTGGACCCGAAAGCCCTTCTGGTGGAGGTGCCCCTATGAAGCGTGTGCAGGTCATCCTGACATTGAAAGAGCCTGTGGCGATTGGCGACGGTCTGCTCACCAGCCAGAATGTGCGCCATTCACTGGGCTACATTCCGGGCGGGGTGCTACGGGGTGCGCTGGCACAGGTCGCCCTCGAATCGCTCGGCAAGCACCATACCAGCAATCGTGCGCTCCCTTCCACCCATCTCAGCGAGAGCCAGTTTCAAGAGCTGTTTTGTGGCGCCTCGGCTGTGCGGTTCGGTTTTTGCTACCCCTCCGCTTATGGCGCGTTCCCCGCTCCCACCACCGCGCTCGCCTGTAGAGACAATCCCTCCCATCGATACGACACTCTCCAGCCGATAGTGCAGGGCAACTCGTGGGAGATGAACTGCCCCGCTTGCGGAGGGCGTCTGGAACGCGAGCGACGCTACCTATACACACACAACGGCAGTTGGAATGCCGTTGCAGTCCCCCCAAAACAGCAGTACCGCCGAGTGGGAATCAGCCGACTCACGGGTGCAGTGCAGTCGGGCACCTTCTTCTACACGGTGGAGGCAATTCTGCCCGTTCAGAGTGAGGGTGAGAGGGGCACGCTATGCCCCACACAGTTTTCGGGCACTTTGACCTTCACGGACGAGGCGCAATACACCGAGTTTCGCAACTTTCTAAGCGCACTGTTTCCGCCCGCTGACAACGGCTGGGAACTCCGTATTGGCTCGGCGCGGGCGCGTGGGTTCGGACGCGTGCAGGTGAGCCTGCAGGAGCCTGCGCCCCAACCCTCTGTAAGCGAACTGTTGGAGCGATTCCAGACCCGTTTCGGGCGTCCCATTTTCGCTCTGATTGCCCACTCGCCTGTGATAGCATTTCATGGGGGACGCCCTGCCGAAACACTTGACCCCGAAACCCTACGCGCCTATCTGCCCGCTCTGCCCTCCAGCGTTCGCCTTGTTCCTTCTGCTACGCGTGTGGAGCGTGAATGGGTCAGCGGGTGGTCGCAGGCGTGGGGCATCCATAAGCCCGCCTACTCCGCTTTGGCAAGAGGAAGCGTTTTTGCCTACGAATATGACCCTGCCCAGCAAAACGAACTCGCCCACTGGCTGGAGCAACTGCTCGCTTATGGCATCGGCGAGCGCACAGCAGAGGGCTACGGGCAGTTTATCCTCTGTAGCGATTTTCATATCGACTGTGCATACTCAACCGATGGAGGTGCTAACCGATGAAAAAACTCTCACCGCAAGAGATCGATGAGTTAGTGCGCGAGGCGGAATCAATCATATCTCGATTCAAAACCGCCCTGATTGCGAGCCAGTCTGGACGGGCTGAGAGACGCGGCTCACAAACTTCAGACGAAGACCAATCGCCTCCTGGAAAGACGCAAATGTCCAACGCTATCGACGCTGTCCAACAGACCCGCTCCATCCCGATGTTCATCAACTGGGTGCGCTATCAAATGGCGCGTGAGGAGGAGAACTTGCGCAAGTCCTCCTCACATAAGAAGGGGCAATCCAAGTCAGGGAAGGAGTTGGTCTCTCAAGAAGAAAAGAGCGAAGAGGCACAGCGCTTTTGGACGGCAAGAAGTGGTTCAGACACTTTTGCCGAAGCACTGGCGAAGGCAGTTCAGAAGATTCAGTCTACAAACGACCGCGAGACCAGTGTTGAGAAGGTCATCCTCTTTCTTGGATTCATGCGGCGTGCGCTGGTAGCAATCAACCATCTGGACGCCATACCTGCCCAGCTCAAAGGAGGTGAGGGGCGATGAAGTGGCTCACCTTCGAGAACCGTCTCCACATTACTGCCGAGTTGGTTGCCGAAACAGGACTGCGCGTAGGGGCGGGAGGTGAAACGGCTCTGGCAACCGCCACCGACCTGCCCGTGATGCGCACTGCCGACGGCAGACCCTTCATCCCCGGCGCCAGCCTGCGCGGTGCCGTCCGAAGCCACATCGAGCGCATCATCCGTACCTTCGAACCCGACAAGGGAAACGGCAAAGGCGCGTGCAACCCTACCCGAACTCAAGAGTGGTGCCTCACCAGCGAGAAGGTGCGTACCCTGCGTGAGAAGCCCGACTACGACGAGCAGGTCTACACGCTCTCGTGTCGGGTGTGTCGCGTGTTCGGTTCCCCATGGCTGGCGTCTCGCGTGCGCTTCACCGACCTGCCTATGCTCTCTGATGCGGAACTCGAACTGCGCGATAGCGTCGCCATCGACCGAGAGAAAGAGAGCGTGGCGAACAAGTTCGATTTCGAGGCGCTCCCTGCAGGGGTACGGTTCCAGTTTGAGCTGATAGCCGAGAACTTGGACGATTCGGAAACGGGGCTACTGCTTTTAGCCATCCGCGAGCTGGAGCAAGGCAACATCCTCATCGGGGGCTTCAAGGGACGCGGGCTGGGGCGTGTGAAGTTAGACAACCTCACTATCACTCGTGTGGACAGGTCGAACCTCAAGCAGTTCCTGCTCACCGGCTCTGCAGAGCCGTTCCCCACTGAAGCCCAGAACGACTGTATCAAGGCACTTTTCGAGGCGCTGGAAGGAGGTGGCGCATAATGCACGGGCGTCTGTATAACGAGCTGGTGCTGGAGATTGCCATAAGCCCGCGCACACCCCTGATTATCAAGTCGGGCGAGAAAGCAGGGATTGACCCCGCACGCCCCGATATGGAGTTTGTGCGGACGCGCAAGCGCATCAAGAACGGTGACATCGAACAGGTGGACGAGGTGGTCTACATCCCCGGCTCCAGTCTGCGCGGAGTGATGCGCGCCCACGCCGAACGATTGGTACGCTCGGTGAACGAATCCGAAGCCTGCTTCCCCGACGCTCGCAAGTTCTGCTTGAAAGAGCGAAAAGTGGATGAGCGCAAATCGGATGCCGATGAGCTTTACAAGCAATCATGCTACATCTGCAAACTCTTCGGCAACACGGGGATTGCCTCGCGCCTGCAGGTGGGCGACCTCTACCCCTACCGCAGGTTAGAGCCCCTAACCGAGACCCGCTATGGCGTGGCAATCGATCGCGTGACGGGCGCGGTTGCGGTCGGTCCGTTCCAAATGGAGGTGGTCACCAGCGCGCTCTTTATCGGCAAACTGCTCCTGCGCAACTTCACGATAGGGCAGTTAGGCTTGCTCTCAGCGGTGCTATTGGATATCGGAGATGGGCTGGTCGCGTTGGGGCACGCCAAGTCGCGCGGGCTGGGGCGCGTAAATCTCCACTTCAGTTCGGCTCAGATGCGGTTCAGCAAACCTCTAAACGGCTACCTGCTCGGCATCGGCGCACTGGCAGACCCCAAGGTGGTGGAACAGTACGGACTGAACCCAGAGGATAAAATACCTGTGGAGCAATTTCCGATGGTCTCACGAGCAGGAGTCTATCATACACTCACCTTGCAAGAGGATGACCAGATACGCCGACTGTTAGAAGCCACCGTGCCCCGATGGGTGGAGGAGGTAAGCTAAGTGAGAGGCTGGGTCTATTCAAGGCGGGTCGAATCGCCCGATGCGCTGAGCCTTTGGAACGAACTGGGGCTAACCTCAGAAGGGTGCTGGTGGTTCGGCTGGCACGAGAGCCAGCTCTATCTGCCTCAACCGCTTACCACCCTCCCCAACGAGCCGTGGGAGCACCTACGGCTCTTCTCCCCTCAAGCCGAACTGCGCCTCCAGCGCATCGGGACGCAGTACGAAGCCGTGTTGCTGGAAGAGAGCGAATCGCACCAGCGCCCCGACTGGAACCTCATCGGCGAGTTCGAGGTAGAAGAGGCAAAGCGTGTGCTGATTGGGGAGCGCGGGGCGCAAACAGACGACTATACCCTCGCGGAAATCGCTTATCCACGCTTCTTCCAATACGGCATTCGTGTCGACTGGGGTGAGCGCGTGATTGCCCTCGTGAGGCACTATCTCGAACCGACCACCCGACGCCTCTGCTACACACGCTATATGCAGATCGAAACGGGCAAGCCTGAGAACCTGATTCTGGAGGTGAAGTAAGATGGCTAATGGCGAAAAGCCTTATGAGTTTGTGCCGTTCCCCGATAAACCGCCGCAGGTGGAAGAGGTGCAAGGGCAGAGTGCCTATGTGGACGGTCGGCTCACGGGTTGGCTGGAACTGGAGTTGGAGACCCTCACGCCCGTGCAGGTGGCGTCGGGCTATATGGACTTTGTACGCGCGGGCGGGCAGGAATATCTCGCTTCGCTTCAAGCCCACATCCGCCGACGCACCGCCGAGGGCGAAAAGCGGGTCTATGTCCTGCCCGGCTCATCGCTCAAGGGGGCGATACGCTCGCTGGTGGAAGCCCTCTCGCCCTCGTGCCTAAGGGTCGCCAGCCGAACAACACGCCTCGCGTCCGACCGGCGTTTCAACCCGTGTCAGCCGCCGCGCCTATGCCCTGCTTGTCGACTGTTCGGGGCGCAAGACTATCAAGCACAACTGATCTTCGAAGACGCTCTTGTGCCCTCAGGCTCGCTGGTGATATTTGCCACCCCGCTTCTTTGGACGCCTGCGCGTGGAAGTGGTCGACTCCCCCCAATCTACCTCGACCCGCGCGGACAAATCAAAGGGCGCAAGTTTTACTACCACTACGAGCCTGCAACAGGTAGCGATGTGCGTGCGCTGGTCAAACGCGGGGTGCGAATCCCCGCCCGCATCCACTTCCATAACCTCACCGAGGGCGAGCTGGGACTACTCCTAAGCGCGCTGGGGCTAAACCCCCAAAAGCCTTTCCCTATCAAGGTAGGCGCAGGCAAACCTGTGGGGCTGGGCACCGTGCAGGTGCACCCGACATCGCTTGGGCTTCATCAAGGGGCACAGGGCATCCGCCAAGCAGGGCGACTGGGCAAAACCACCACCGACCCCCTAACAGGCGAGGCACTTCAACAGTGCATCGCGCAACTCTGTAGCCGAGCCGCTGAAGAGGGGCTTCTATTGCCAAAGCAGTTGCAAGCACTTGCCGAGATTTACGACCGAATAGGACTGCAAGAAAAAGCGCCTGAGGGAACTTACTAAGCGAGGTGAAAACCGATGGTCGATTGGGACGCCATTAATCGCGAAGCAGAGAGGTTGGCAGACGAGCTGTCCCAAGCCGATACCGAATTGGACAAGGCGAAAAAACTCTTGGACGAGGCGGAAAAGCTCAAGGACTACTTCCTGTTCAAGAACTGCGACGAGTTCGCCGTCCGCAAGTACCTCGACACGATGGCGACCAACCCACCGCCACGCAGCCGACAAACACCACGCTGCTACCAAACCCTGCGCGACATCTGGAACCGCTGGAATACCTCCCTTACAGGCATCGACAAGGCGCGTGCGTGGGGACTGGCAGTGCGGATTGCTAAGGCAAGGAAGAGAGCATAATGAGGTTTCTCGGTTTACTCAGTCAGCATGAGACGCTTATCGGGATTGTGATTTTCGGCGCGACCCAGATGCTCGCCGATACTCTTGCTGACCTCGAAAGGGGATGGCTTGCAGCGAGCGTGCGCATTTTGGGGATTTTGCTCCTCATCGGGATACTCATCTACAGTATCCGCCAGCGTCGGCAGGTGCTGAAAGTTCCCCTGCTTTTCACAGAGGAAGAGCGTCGGGATAATGCGCGGGTACGCTTGCGAACCTTCGCCCAAAAGCAGAACATGGCGTGTGTGCTCAAGCTCATCGACAAGTCCTCCCCTGTCTATACCGACGACTTGTTTATTCAGATGCTCCCTGCCGTGTCCTCTGCGCCCCCCTTGCGGAACGACCGAGACCCTGCCCACTGGGAACAGGTTGCCCTACAAATCTTGCGCGAGTGGGATGAGGAGGTGGACAAGCATCTCAAGCGCTGGGCACAGGAACATTTCGGCGGCTATCTGTATCATTTGTGTCCCCACATCGTGTTGCCAATGGCGTTCTTTTTGGGTGCATCGGTGGGGCTGAGGCGCAAAATCGTGCTGTATCAGCCCAGCGAGGGCGGTGTCGCCGACCGCGCCGTGATAGACCTCAGCACCAGCCCGCGCCGAGTGTTAGACCCTCCTGAGAACCCTGTGCAGGGTTTTCAAGAGACCCGCTATGAAGGGCAAGCCCAGGAAGGCGAGAAGCAGTGGCTAATCCTGCACTGCTCGCTGGGGCGCCACCCCGTGCAGTTCCAGAGCCACCCGCACTACGAGAAGGCGATGAATGTCGGCATCTACTTGCCGGGCAACCTGCCTGAAACAGGCGACTGGCTCCCCTATGTGCAAACGGTGTACCAAAAAGCAAAAGGATGGGTTGACCAGTATCAGCAGGTGCAGCTATGCCTTGCCTGTCCCAGCACGATTGCCTTCGCGTTGGGCATGGCGTTCTCCCGCACGCCCAAGATAACCGTCTGCCACTGGTTCGAAGGGCAATATCAACCTGTGCTTTCGCTTAGCTTGATAGAGCGCAAGTTGCCGTTCGATTGACACCTTCCCTCGCCTCCGCGAACATCCGCCAATATCCCTTCGGGTTCCTCTCACAAGGGGAGGGAACCCCTATTTTCTCGGTTCCACCCCCCTGATAGGTTCCTACGCGCAAGCGTGGAAAAACTCCCTATTGTCCTTTCCCGTAAAAATACCTGAGACAGGAGAGGCAATTCTGGAGTATCCTATAGTAGGGTAGGCTTTGTTCTCTTATCTTGGGGGCTTGTCCCGACGAGGTGACAATGCGTGAGACTGTTGACCCTGTTGCTGATGCTGTTGTTGTCGCTGGCTTGGCAAGGTTATCGCCATGAACCTTCCGTGCGCGCAGAGCCGTCTAAACCCTCATCTATGTCCACTGCATCGGGTTCCAAGTCGGTCTTGATGTTCGGGCGCAAAGTGAAAGGCGTGCCTGTGAAGATGGTGGTGGCAGATATGAACAATCCCCGAATACGCCTGGGGGTGGTGACCTCGCGCACGCTTGGGCAGGCAGAAAGCGTGTGGAAACTGCTTGCCTATGCGCGTCCGACCGCAGCGATTACAGGCACTTACTTTAGCCTGAACACGAAGTTCCCTGTGGGCGATATTGTGCTGGAGGGCGACCCCATCCACTTGGGCGGGGTGGGCACTGCGCTCTGTGTGACCTACGATAATCAGATTCGCTTCGTAAGGGCGACCCGCGATAGGCTCTCGCTGTGGGGGCAGTACCGATTGGTGCTGGGGGCAGGACCACGCCTGCTGAAGGACGGCAAAGTACACCTAAACCCCTCGGCAGAGGGCTTTCGCGACCGCGGGGTGTATGGACGCTCTATTCGTACTGCTGTGGGCATCACGCGCCACAATCGGTTCCTGATGGTGGTGGTGGAGAAGCCTGTGAGCCTGCGCACCCTTGCCTACATCATGCAGGAGTTAGGCGCAACCGATGCGATTGCCCTCGACGGTGGGGGGTCGTCCAGCCTGTTTTACCGCCAGCAGTTGGTGGTGGCACCCAAGCGTCATCTGACCAACCTGCTGGTGCTTTATGAGAGCGACGAGGAATACACTCGTCGGCTGAGCGCCCTCAAGCCGAGAGAGATACTCCGTGCCCAACGGTAGGGGATTAGCCCTCCTCGCTTTCGTTGAGCAGGCTCAGTCGCTCTTTGAGTAGTTCGCTGTCCTCTAAGAGGGTGAGTGCCTTCTCGGTCAGTTCACGAGCATCCTCGTAAGCGCCGAGCGATTGAAGCAGTCCGGCAGTAAGGTCGTACAGGTCTTCGAACACGGCGCGGAAGGTGCGTCGGCACGGGGTGTAGCCCCACTGCGAGCTGGCGAGGGTCTGCCAAGCGCGCAAGATGTAGGGATAGGCGCGCTCGGGGTTCTCCTCGGTCATCGCCAACTGCGCCAAGCCTATCAGTGCCTCGATGCTGTTGGGGTAGTGGCGTAGCACCTTGAGGTATGCCATCCACGCGGAGTCGAGGTCGTACAGCTCGTAATGCAAGATTTCCGCCCGACGCAGAAGCGGGTACAGGGCTTTGGGGTCTAACTGGAGCCACTGGTCGAGGTACTTGAGAGCGAGTTTAGGTTGACTCTCTGCGAGTGCGCCCTCGATTAGTTCGTCGAGGGCAGAGATAGCAATCTCGCGGGCGCGGTTCGCCACTACTGGGGTTTCCAGAAGCACGAGGGGCAGAGCAGTTTCCAACGCCAGCTCGTAGTTGCCGTCGGCAAGATGGTCGTATGCGGTATCGCACGCAGTTCCTACTTCCAGAAGGGTTTGGATGCCTTCGTGATCGATATGTGCCTTCAGCACAGCGCTCATTCGGTCTAAGGACCCCAGTTCCTGTCGCATAGGACAACGATATTATACCCCAAAAGAGGCTATATGCACCTCATGCGTTCATGAACAGGGCTTGGGGAAAATGAGTGAGTGCCCCACAGATAAAGTGTCAGGCTTTGGATGCTCGCGATTGGAACCCATTGAAGGTAGGAGGCGGGGATCGGGTTTCCGACCCCGCCATGTGGAAAGCTATTGTCTTAGCGTACAGGTTGACCCGAAAGACAGTCGATCACGGGTCCTCCGCCAGCGGTATAGGCGCGCTTAGCCCAGAGGAATCGGTTCGGGTTGAAAGTTGCCTCGAGCCGAAGCCACTGCACATGTCCGTCTGTGAAGGCATAGAGTGAGCCACCGTTGTGTCGTTCAGGTTCTATATATTGGATGCGGTGGTTGCCAACGGATGGGTTATTTATAGCGGCACGCGCGCGCTCTGCTGTCAAAGCCACGATTACCGCCGACCCAGGAATAAAGGTTTCCCCATCGAAGGGTGTGTACGAGCAGGTTACCGCGATTCCGTTGGTAGGACGATGCGACTTAATCGCTTGCCCACTTGCATTCGATGCATCGTTCCAACGGGCGATGTTGTTCGTGGCTTCTGTGAACAAGATAACTTCAGCGGGGGTATCCACAGCCGCTTGCGATGTGACTTGAGCGGGATCGATAGAACGACGCTTACGAGGCATGACCATCTCATTTCCTACATAACTCAGGCGGGGTGCTTGGATATCGATGTCGGCATCATACTGAGGGACCTGACCCGACGGATAGCCGTGTCCTCGGTTGTTGCTCGCTCGGCTGAAATTGGTTGGTGCGACGCCCCGATTAGGGTCGCTTGGGCACACGAAGATACCCCAGCTCTTTATGTAGGGTTCACAAAGCCCCGTCCAGTGCACATAGCCGCCGGAGCTGCTCTGGTTGTTGCGATAGTAGTAGTGTTGTGGGAAGGTCTCTTCGTAGTCGTTGATGTACATCATCACCGCGAGCGCCGATTGTTTCACATTGCTGGTACAGGACGATTGGCGCGCTTTCTCACGCGCCTGAGCGAACACGGGGAACAGTATCGCCGCCAAAATGGCGATTATCGCTATTACGACCAACAGCTCTATAAGCGTAAAGCCCTGAGAGAAGCGCCTGTATCCCATAGCCATAAGAATATCGAGCATAATGTTATGGAATGGTTAAGTATTGTTAACGCACGGTTAAAAGAGGCTCCATCTTCTGACTGACAGCAGGAGTAGAGCCGAGCTCGGCAAAAGTAGGAGGTCATGCAACACCTGAAGGTGGATGAGGGAAGGGCGAGCGAGCTAAGACGGTTTCCCCTGCGCGCCCGCACCCTTCTGCTCAGCCTCCTGCTGATGGTGGCGAACATCTTCTGGATTACCGTAATCGAGGTGCGCTGGTACTCCCTCGATGTCACGAGCCTGCCTATCTTTATCACGCCTATCTTTTCGCTGTTCATCGTGGTAATGGTCAACCGCTGGCTTCAGCGCTGGCGACCTCAGCGGAGTCTTAGTCCCGCCGAGCTGCTGATTGTCTATCTCGTAATCGTGACGGGGGCAGTATTCGCAGGGCACGACATGCTCCAGAACCTCTTTGGGGCAATCGGGCATGCGGAGTGGCGTGCAACTCCCGAATCGGGCTGGCGGGAACGGTTTTTTGCCTATATCCCCAAACCCCTCTTTGTGTGGGATATGGAGGTGTTGCGTTCTTACTACTTCGGGGGAGCCAGCCCGTACCGACTGAGAATGCCATCCCCAGTTGCGCCAGCCACGCTAACAGTTAGTGGCAGCTTACCCCAAGCCATAGTAGTTCCTTGACAGTTGGTTTTTAGCCTGCCTATGAGGGATTGAAACTAAAAAAGGTAGTGAGCAGGGGGGCAGTGGGCAGAGTTTTTAGCCTTTCTATGAGCGATGGAGAGCCCTCACCCCCTGTGTCCCCCTCTCCCAGTGGGAGAGCTTACTGCACGGCACTTTTTTGAGGCAAAGACAAGAAAAGGCTCATCGGCATTCCGTATCCTCAATCCTATATCCAAGCGGAGACCAAACCGATGAACCAAAACCTATTCTACCTCTGGACACAAACCGTCGCCCGCAACCTCCCCAAACAACGCAACCGCACCACCTTCAGCCTCGCACTCGCCCGTGCCCAAAACTGCCACCTCCACTCCCTCGCCGAACACCTCCCCGAACTCCGCCGTGATGGGGGCGTGCGCGTTGGGGGTGAAGGGTTTTCGCTCTGAAACCTGTACAAGGGCTTTTGAAGTTGAACCAAGACTGTGTACCCCTATCAGCCGTTGACACGGGGGAACCGAGACACAGAGGGAAGGTTTCCCCCTCGTCAACGGAGAGAACCGAGAAAAATCGAAACGGTTCCCTCGCAAGCATGGGTAACTTACACGGGAGTGACACTCTTACCGAGAACGATTGCCCCTGCCTGCAGGGGGAACCGAAAAATTGAAAGGTTCCCAACGCTTGTGGAGGGAACAGGCACAGGATACCTATGCGCTTAGCGTGAGTGCGTATGGGGCGAGTCTTTGAGTTTCAGCACTACCCGCTTGCCCGAATACCGAATGGTAATCTCCACATCCTGCGGTTTGACATTTTCGGGCAGTTGGATGCGCCAGCGACGCGAGGCAGGTCGTTCCACTTTTAGTTGAGCGCGCTTAGCTTGTGCCGAAAGGGTGGCACTGGCAGGTGCGAACTCCCCTTCTAAGGTGCGGTTATTCTGGCGTGTCCAGATTACAAACGGCTCTCGACGGCTAATGGCGCGTGAGTAGGCGACCAGAACCTTCAGTTCCGCCTCGCTCATGGTCGTGGCGCCGGGCATCGAGGCCACCATTTCGCGAAGCTCCTGCTCGGTTTTATATTTCTGCTCAAAGTCCTTATCCAGCAGGTTGCCCTCGGAGCCGTGGCAACTGCTACAGCGATTTTCGAACACCGAGACCACCGCCAGCGAAGCGGGGCGCGCGCCAGAAAAAGCAATCGCTATCGCAAGAAATCCCGCTGTAAGCGTTCCCAAGCTAATCGCCTTTCGCATTCGCTCTACCTCCAACCCATGAGATTCGGTAGATGCGTCCTGTTGTATCACAGGTAAAAAGCACAGAGCCATCGGGTGCCTCGACGCAATCCACAGGGCGCGCTAACACACGATAATCGGGCGTGAGCGTCTTCACAATCGTGAGACTGCCGAACGGTCTGCCCGTAATGTCATCAAATAATACCCCTTCGATACGGTAGCCATCGGGAATTGTGCGGTTCCAAGAGCCACGACACGCTACGAACATGTCGCCTTTGTGTCCTGGAAAGTGGTCCTTGGTCAGGAAGGTGAAACTGTTCGCAGCCCAGTGCGCGCCGAACGACCACGCAGGCGGTTCGGTCTTATCGGCAAGCTCTACGATATCAGGACGCTTCTGATACTCAACGCGAGGCAGTTTATTGCCCGTGATGAAAGGGTGCCCATAGAACTTACCCTGTTGATAGTGGTTCAGCTCGTCAGGGGGATTGGAGTCGGTAATGGGCTGGAATCCTGCACGCTCTCCAAGCGTGCGCCCGAACCAGTCGCTTCCGTGGTCAATCCCCCAGATTTCATCGGTGCCGGGTCGCAGGCGCAGTTTCTCGGTGTTGCGGATGCCAGAGCAGAAAAGCGTTTTGCCCGTGCCGTCTTTATTGAACCGCCAGATTTTCTGGCGTTCGGTCTCGGTCTCGTCGTTGATGTTGCCTGAGTCGCCAATTCCTGTGTAGAGGTAACGGTTGGTCACTAAAATGGGTCGCCACCAGTGCCCGCCCCCTTTGGGCAGTTTGCCTTCGGGAATAACGGTGACCACCTCGTCCGCCTTGCCATCGCCGTTCGTATCGCGCGCCTTATGAATGGCTCCCGACTGAGTGAACCAGAGCCACCCATCGGCAAAATGCATCCCGTGAACGGTAGGGTAGCCCCTCACGAAAGTGTTGACTACCTCGTAGCGGTTGCCCCGCTTGCGCAGGGTGAGGATGTCGCCCTTCTGGGGACGGCTCAGGTACAGATTGC
>FWWL01005544.1_pt1 | contig 19507 bp, 19 predicted proteins | sample 2228331 | NCBI WGS metagenome assembly FWWL01 (sample SAMEA103939775, study PRJEB20133) | metagenome | reverse complement strand
CTTACTGGACTTACTACAAAGCCCTCTATCCCATTAGCCGTAAGGCAGTTTGGGATTGCCTTTCGCATTATGTTTCCGCTACCATTAATATCTGCATTCTTTATTTTTGCATATTGACTTATTTTCAATCTCATAATGAAAAATTAGTATTTTATACATAACAAATATTATGCCAAACTATATTTTTTGTGATGTTTCATAGTACTTCGTTATATCTTATATTAACCATAGGAGCTCTATTGCTTGTAGCTCCACTTTGAACATCATAGCTATATGTAGAACTTAATGTAGTATCAGAAAATACAGCAGATAGTGATTCAGCTGAATCTGTGTAAAAATAATATAAACTGCTTCCAGGCATGATAACTATAGGCTTAAATGCGGTAGCTCTGTTAGGTACTCCGGAAAGCCAACCAACCGCATAATTTCCTGGAGTTAAAAGTATAGGAGATGAGAAATTTTGTGAATACACACCGGTAGAATTAATAGAAAAAGAAAGAAGATTTGATATAATCTCAAAAGTCACATATCTCGAATTATTATTGTTTACATAATATTTATAAAGAGCTAATAAAACAGAATGAGGTCCTGACTTAATCGATGAAACACGAAATGATAAAGCTGTAGCAGATATTAATGTGGTAACTTCAAATGGTGTTAAATATACATTCAGATCAGAAGACCAATCTACAGCTGAAGATCTGCCACCAACAATAGGTGTTCTAATAATACTACTAGCGTAATATCCATATTTATAACTCATATCTGTCAAGTTACCTTTTTTTACACTGACAGTCTTATTCCAATTTAAATTACTTAGTTGTGTTACTCCATCTCCAATCTTATAATACGTATTCGCTTCACTCAAATATACAATACGTCCAAGCTCCAAAACTAATGTAGGATTAGATTGGAACCAGGATAGTGGTTTTATTTCTGCATATGAGTTTCCTTTTTTATTTTCTAATATTATCATGATCAGCAACTTTTATCTGGAGTTACATATATAACATTTAAAACAGGATCGCCAGGATTAGGTATATCTTGGTAAGATATTATAACATCATTATAAGAAGTTACATGTAATGACTGTGAACAATATTGTTCAGCATTCGAATTAGGAGACAATGTAGTCGATTTAATTAATCCATCATTACAATCTTGATAAAAAACTAATGCAGTTACACTTCCTGTTGAGGGATTAGTATTATTCCATACAGTATTTGATTTACAATTATGACAGCATTTAAGTGATGAATGATTGTTTGACTCTAATATAAATATATTACTAATCGGATTATCATTTATATCTGTAACTATGGGTGCTACAGAACTACAAAATTCTATATATTGTTGATCTGTTTTTATGTTATCCACACTCATAGAACCATTCAAGTGATCTAAGTAAATTTCTTGTCCAAATGTAAATGTTTGCTGTGTTTGTTGCCAAGATGTAGGATCACAAATAACATTTGAATTTGGATTGCAAGGAGTATATACTATTTTTATATTACTTATTATACCACCATTATTATTTACAGAATTATTAAATCCTATAACATAACGTTTACACGTAGAATATTCATATGAAGGATCTATTGTATAATTTGTTTGCTTTAAAGAAGGATTACCAAATGGGGGAGTATTTGGCACATTTGGATCATTACAATCTGTAACATTTAAACTACAACAAGATATAGCATACAGTGTTAATGTATAACGGCATTGATCAGCTTCTTCATCTGTTAAAGCAAATGAACCTTGAACAGTCCACGTTAAGTTATCAGTAGGATCAATAACCTTACAACCTTTATGCCAATTATAAACTTGAAATGTTGATTGACCTTCGCAATTTCGATAAACATTTAATCCAATCCAATAAATAACACAATCTGTAGTCGACGAATTATCTGGTGTTATAGTTATTTGATAATTTATTGTAGCCATAATTAATTTATTTGTATTTCTAAATTATGTATTCCTAAACATGGAGGAGAAACTAATTCTATTTCTAATTCCATACATTGTGGACTCTCTATTTGATCCACAACTATTGAATCTAATTTCATGCAATTGTCTGGAATATAATGTATATCCAACCCAGCCAAACCAATGCATGTATTCGGAAATACTTCTACCAATGATATAGAACAAGGAGGACAACATGTTCCTAAATCCTCTTTGCATGTGCAACCTTGATATTTTAATTGCTCCTTCCATAATAATACTCTATAATCAATATACTCTCTTATCCAAGATGAATTTTTAATAGAATCTCTATCAAAATATAGTAAATATTTATTGATATTATATATTTTACAAAATATATTATTTACTTTTGAAATTATTGTATCTATAATATCTTCATCACAATTAAATTCTTGTTTGGGATAGTATCTTTGTTTATTGGTTATACGCTCATATTTTTCTTGAATTACTTCAGAGTCACCTATACAAGATTTACAATCTGAATGCTTTAAACGCACAAATTCATTAACAGTTTGATACTCAAAATCTAATGAAGAATAAGTTATACCAACTAACTGCCAACAACCAATTTGACCAATAAATTCAACTACATCCCCGACAATTAAATCTCCAGAATCTTTTACAATAATAACAGTATTGGTTGAACCATCACAAGAACTAAATGTTAGTTGTTTATTTGTGGTTTTAGGAAAACAATTTAAACATCCTGGCGCGATCGCTAATTGAAAACCACTTAAAGTGGTTAAATAATTATATGTCACACCCTCCTCTGGATCTGTTATATCAACTAAACACCCTAAAAATGTTTCCTGTAATCTCGTATCTACTATTAAAGATGTAACACTATAGGTATTCCCTAAAGATAAAGCACCATCAACATAATCCTCAATTAAAACCTGAATAGTTGTTCCTCCATCACACGATCTTATATGTGCAACTGCACTCATTATTTATCCTTATTAATTGATGCTGATGATATAGTAACAGTAACATCAGACCAAGATTTTGGTTTTTGTACTTCATTAAGTCTACTGCTACCTGTGTTTCTATTATTTAAACATTTGTAACAATAAGCTTTTATTGTTCCATTGTCATCCTTATACTCAAAACAATTACCTACTCCTCCACTGCAGGAGCATCCAAATTTTCCACCACATGATTCACATAATTTTGCTTGTTGACAGTTCATATCTGTATAATTTTTGAAGCAAATATATTAAATTTTTCAACATCCACAAAACTCACAATTTAATTTTCTTATCTTATTTAAAACATCACTATAATATTCTTTTGCCTTCTTTATATTATGACAATATTCTGCGTTTGTTTTTATTAATCTCATTCCCGCTTCAATCTCAAATATGAACTCTTTTATCCTAATCAAATCATGTTTATACCATCTTGTTTCGTTGATACAACACAATGCTTCATTATACATTCTCTCTAAGTTGCTTGTTTTATAATAAATATATTCTACAAACAATTCATCGTGTGGCTGTATTTGATATTTTATTATATAGGCTCCGTCAGGTAGATTGTACTTTTCATACTCACAGTCCTCCTTCTGCAAACCTAAATCACAAGCATTCAATGTATATTTGAAATATATATCTGATGGTGTAAATTTTACAGGCTCTCTAAATCCGGGAACTAAAACATATAACTCCGGACATTTTACAGGAAAATTAGCAGGATAATCACTAACATCCATTATAGACAACAAACATGAATCCTGCACATCCGGTATATATAAACTCAATTTAGGTTGATTCGGTAACATATGTCTCCCTTTTTATCACTATCAAATAATAAGGGGGATTAATGAATCCCCCTCGTCTTGTGCCCCTACAATCTCAAACATATTTATATATTTTGGGGACTTTGGTCATATTACTGGTTTGTTGATGGGCTAGCCAAATCACTAGGATCAACACTAATATCACATCTGTTACATTTGATGACTTGCATAGGATTACATCCACAAGGTGTCAACCATGCATTCACAAATGTTTCAAATGCTGTATTTGGAGATGCTGTGTAAAGATTCAACCTCCATTCTTCAAACGGTTCGGCTTGCGCCCAGTTACCTTGTCTGCGAACATCAAATATCAAGATATATTTTGTGTATCTGCCATTTCTGTTGACAGCGTTAATCAAATCATTACCAAATTCTATTTCACGCATTCTTAGATCTGTCAGACCCGGAGCATTATAGGTTCTATGCCACTCACTATGTATCAAATCACGAAGAACAGATTCACCGGATCCTTCACCTTGATGTCCTTGACATTCAATGAAGAAACAGATACCATTTGAACATTTAGTGTCTTTTTCATAATGTCTCAATGAAAATCTCAATCTTACAGGATCATATGTATATCCATCTCGCGCAACAAATGTACAATTTCCAAATCTAGTTTCAACATATGCTGTTTGAAGAATAATACCAGCTCTTCTAGTTCCACAGAAACTTGTAGAGGAGTTTGAAACAAGAGCAGCAGGAATGTCTGAGAATGTGTTAGCACCACTAGGAATGGTCAATTCAGGATAAAGCTCCTGATCCGGATAGAAAAATGTACCATTGTTCAGTACAACAATAGGATATATAAATTTGTTCAACTGAGGATCTTGAGCAATTTGCAATGCTAATTGCCAATAAATCCACAAAGGATCAACATACAATGGAGGATTAGAACCTGGATCACAACAAGGTGTTTGAACCATTAATTCTCGAATGATAGGTCTATAAAAAGCTTGATATGCTGGTGTTCCATACAATTGGAACAAGAAAGGATATGAACTATCACACAAGAAATCAAAACAACAATCAGATGATACATCTACACTTGTCACTTCAAAAGTTATAGTACACGAACCTACTGTACCACTAATAATATCACCCACTGTAAATCCTGCTCCGCCAGGTGTTACTACCAAACCGTATTGTCCGCCACCAAGATTTTCAATTGTAACAGCAAATGTGCCAAGTGAAGCTGAAGAATTAGCTGAAGATACAATAGACAAACCTGTAACAGGTGTTGCTGTTGTAGGTATGGAACCACTAGAACAGTTTACTTCTTTAACTTCCAAATCCAAAATTGCTCCCGGTGAAGTAGAACTAGAAGTTACAGGAGTCTGGCCAATATGATAAATACCCGGTTGAGGTGCACAGCTATCAATGCGATAAAAACCCTTGACTAAAGATGGATATATCTCTTTAGACATGATTAGTCTTTGATACCTCCCCTGGAAATCATTTAGCTTGTCTTTGCTATAAAAAGATGCAGCTGCAAAAACTAAAGGACAACAATCTGTTGGAGGATTAGATGAACCTACAGATAGCCAGGTTTTAGGATCAAAAAATCCAAAAGTTCCAGGTCCAAAATTTGTAGCAGGAGTACCCGTAACTTGATTCAAAATTCCCAATTGTTGATTTGCAGCCGTCAAGAATCCACCAGACAAGCTAGTATTTCCAGATGTATTGTTTACCGGCGTACCCAAAGCCGATAACAAATATGCACCAGTTAGTCCTTCCATAATAGTATTGTTTTTTAATGTTCAATCAAAATATAGAGATAATATTGTGAAAAATCAAAAAACTTTGCTTTAATTTGTTTGCTGCTCATTGTTTAGATTTATATTCACTATATCTCCGTCTATGATGTCCCCTCCAATGAGAGCTGCTGCATAAAGGATTATGTTCTCCGTGACATCATCATTAAACTCACTTCCTACATCAGATGCGGATACAGTATTTGTTATGACATTAACATGTCCTGTTTTTTCTACTAATCTTGGATATTTATAGTATGTCAACACTGCACCATTAAAATCAGCTTCCTCAAAGTCAAAGTCTATCTCGAAATTATTATTAACTAAATATGCCACAGTTTCACCCCAATCAAAACTAAAATTAGTCAGGTTATTACTCCTTAATAGTCTGTCATCTGATGTGCTCGCAAGATAAACAACAATATCTTTCCCTTCCGGACAACAACCATTTGAAGCAATTAGCCTTAGTTCTTTAAATACCATATAATCCTCAGGTATAGGTCCAACTATGAACTTTTTTGCTTTCTTATCTTTCTTTACAAGATTTAAATCTGATCGTCTCAATAAAACCTGCATGTCGTCAATTCTTCTCTTGCTCGCATCATCTCCTTCCTGTAAAGCATTTAGCCCGTGAAGATTCTTTCTAACCCATAAAATCTGAGCTCTATTATAAGCTTCCAGCAATTGCCATACTTCCAGATTGTCATAATCCTGAGAGTCAAGCTTATTTATCCTCAGTTTTAGTTTCAATAATATTGTATCAACTGTATACATTTATGTTATTTTTTTCTCGGAACAATCTTTCCTCTACCTTTTAATTTTTCATCTGCTTCTTCCATCAATGAATTATCAATAGACCTATCATCAACAAAATCTTCACTTGTGTCTAAGTCTTCCTCTTTCATATATTTGTTCAAAATATGTTCAGGATCTATACCTCTTGTTCTTGCATAATTGTTTACCAAAACTCTTAGCTTATCTTTGAACATATTATCTAATAACATGTCAGCGGATTCATGTAGATCTGAAAGCAATGTGATATTTAATTCTTTAATGTAAATCTTATTATTTTCTTCTAATCTTAATGCATCACCTGTGTCTAACATATCCTTCAATAAAGAAGCTAATGCTAAGTGTTGTAAACTCTTATTACACAAATCTACAAAATATTTTGATCTTTTGGAAAACTTATCAGTTTCAAGATATTGCTCCAACTTATTGAAATATAAATCTTTAAATTTCTCCTCTACTACACCGGTAAATGACATGGCTCCAACTGTCAACCGTGTGATATATTTCAATCTATGCAAGGATAAAGATGAATTATCTTCAACTAAACTTATTAGTTCTTTATATGCTTGCGCTTTTGTTTTCTTATCTTCAACAACATAAGTAATCGCATCTCCTTCATCTAAATAAAACTTATATCTATTATAGTTTGTTGTTGCTGTTTTATAATCTCTGGCTACCTCCGGAAATCCTCCACCTTTAATCACATTATAAATGATTCTATCTTCTATCACATCTAAGTTCAAAAATCTACCTTTATTGTCTATTCTTAATTTGATGTTTTTCCAAAATACATCATTGGTCGGTTTCAATCTTTCACACTTCTTCCAAAATGCAGGATCATCAATTTCAACAATCTCATTGTCAATCATTTTCATTAGTATTGCTACTTCCTGCCTTATTCTTTTGATTTCACTCTGTCTTTCCGATTCAGGTAAGGCTTTTAAATAATTAGCTTCTTCATCCAATCCTGTCATATACTTCACAATGTTTGTCCCCGGAATCTCATAAGATGCAATTAAATACTCATGATTTACACCTGGAAACATTACTTCATTGTATTTTTCTAATCCTAGCATTTCAGCATTAGGATTAACGTTTGGTTTAATTCTGACTATTTTTCCCATAGTTTTGTTATTTTTATTTGCAAATATATAAAATTATTTAATATAAACTTATTACGTTTATAATTTTATTTTGTTTCAAAAAAAAAGGCAGGAATTAATCCTGCCCCGCTAGCATTTATTTGTCCGTCCATTATAAAGTTTCCCCAGTGATAGGATTACGCATAACAATTTTAGCAATTCTGGTAGGATCTTTCACATGTACGGTCGGAACATATTGCTTAATTGTTACTTTGTATCCGCTAAAGTTTCCAGACGATTGAACAATGTTGCTTCCTTTGTAATCACAAGTTCCGTTTCTGTAAATCCATTTTGTAGGAGGTGCGCCACGCCATTTCAAGAATATAACATTATCATTTACTTCATCTGTGATGTCAAAGATTAGGAAGCTGTAAGATGATAGATTGTAACCATCAACCAATGGATTGATGATATTGTTTGTATTCCAATTATCCAATGCCGGATTGTGTACAAACTCTACATTCGCAAAGAATGGAATGATATATGAAGTGTAGAACAAACCATAACTCAATCCCATCCTGTCTCCTTGAACAGCACCAATACCAGATTTATCTGCACGCAACAGCATACCTGAACTGCTCACTTCTTGCTGGATTGCTTGGTTGATCAAATACAATCCACCCATACCGGTTTGAATCTGTATCTTCCTTTCAGGATTAGGACCTTTAAATTCTACACGACCATTGAAGTAATTATAGATAACTTCACGAATCAATGATAGGCTAAAGGTTCTTTTATCATATACACGTTTGTATCCATAATCAAATTGTTTCCACAAACCTACTTGACGAACAACATCATGGTTTCCTTCTACAGTCAAACGACCACCATGACCCCACATCAATTCATTCTCAATTTCTTTTTGAAGTGTAGCCAGAATCTCAGCTTCAATTTTGTTTACAAAAGCCATAGAAACATCACCACGTTTCACAGCTTTCATAACACCACCCAAACCACCAAGTTTCTTAGCCAGGTCATCAAAAGATTGAATTGAAGGATCATATAGTTTAGGATTCTCAACTTTAAAGAATTGAAATACTTCCAAAGCATCTTGACCAGCAGCTCGCAAGCGATTCAATGCTTCTTCTTTAATATGATATTCTTTACCTACACTAAATGTGGAAATAAAGTTGTAATATTGACGATAACCGCCTTCAGCAGTAACATGAGAAAACTTAGTTGCGTCTTCTCCATAAGCTGAAGATTTGCGGAACCACACTGTTCCCGGTTCAAGGAATCTATTGTCCAGATAACTATATGTAGATGTAGAAGCAAGTCTTACAGTGTAAATGACTCCGTCAGAAGTTTTAGTAGGAGTAGCATCTGTGATATAAAGCTCTGGCCCATTATACTGATCACAAGTGATAATGTCGCCAGGACCAAAATCATCTTTGTTTAATTTGATTTTGAATGTAGTTTCAAAAATACCTTTTTGTGTATTTCCTGGTTCTATATCTTCTACAACCTGAGGCAATTCATATTGAATAGGCAACTTCCAAGTGTAACGACCATTAGGGTCATCCACATCTACAAAATTCTTCTTGTTTACAATAGCCAAATTGTACAAAGGAGATTGTGCCCTTGACGCCATCGCCCAGATGTCAATAGGTCCAATATCTGTCGGACCAACATCTCCCATAAGATTGGCAATATGGAAGTCGTCAATGTGCTTATCAATTCTCAATTTAGCTTCTCTTAGAAATATTCCATTGTTCAAAACAGGTGTTGCCATAATGATACTATTTTAATGTTCATTCAAAATATAGATATAAAATTATCAAAAATCAAAAAACTTTCTTTTATTTCTGTTAACTTCGTGCTTTCTGACTTTCTTGATCTCGTCAGTAGAGTAATCTATGTTCTCTGTGGATGAAGTAGATAGTTCTTGGCTTTTCTTTTTTAACTTTGGTATTACTTCTTCTTTTATTACTTTTTGTTTTACATCACTCCTTATGAACTCTTTATATGATTGTGGATTACTCATCAACCAATAAACTTCTGCTATTAAATCATAATTAGGCTCAACATATAAATACTTTTCCAACAAATGGTTAAACTTGTTTGTTTTTTGACCACTTATACTATCATATTTAATTTCAAGTAAAGATGACACGAACTCATCTTTTAATTTTTTAGTTTTGTCTGTTTTAAATAAATTTGATTTTTCAATGGATGAAATTAAATTGTTCTTAAATTGTTCAAATCCCTTTCTTCTCTCTTCTACCTCTATTTCTTGCTTCTTAATTTCTTCCTGTATTTTACTTTTACGTATTTCTGTCAGCTCTTTGCGTGCCTGACTTACTTTAGAATTAAATACACCTTTGCGTTTATATGATTCTATTAATGATTCAATTTCTTCTTCATCCATTCCTTTCGTTTCTTTATAATATAACATCAACACATCTTCATCATCCAAAGCCGATGTTATATCTTTTGTCTCATCATATTCAGCCAATAATTTAAATACTTTTTTAAAATCTTTACCATCTCTTAAAGCATACTCAATAACATATTGAACCTCTTCCGGTAAAGTATCCAATAGTGATAATATTGCCTGTTCCTGTGCTTTTTTATTGACTTCTTCAATGTTATCTTTGATCAGTTTTACCAACTCATCATGCGTATATTCTTCTATATCCTCTTTATCTTCATATACGGATATTACACCTTCTTCTACTAGTTTTTTGATCTTCTTCCTGAATGTCGTCTCATCATCCGCTTCTTCTAAAGTATCAGCCAATACTTGCTTTGTTTTTCTTGTATCTTCTTCATCAATACCAAGTATTACATCTTTCATAGGATCCTCCTCTTCCAGTTCTGTCGTATCATCAACATCATGACTCTCAAAGGTCTCATCTTTTGGTTCATCTGATTCCATAGTATCCTCTTTAACGGTTGATGAAGATTCACTTTCATTTACAGGTGTAACCTCACCTTCGTCTTCGTTCATCAATTTATCCAGATCATCCGGTTCCTCCGGTAGTAAGTTAAACATTTTGCTCATAGTTTATAGTTTTTGAATTTACAAATATACAAAAAATTATTTATAATAAGAATTCAACGCATCAATTCTTCCTCTTCGTATCATATAGTCTATATCATCTTCATTGAATTTTGTTACATCTATGTCTAAAGGTTTTGGAGGACATATTATTTTATAATTTATTTTTCTTTTACCTTTTAGCCATTCAGGATTACCTTTTACATATTGCAAAGCTTTATTGTATAATTCTAATAATTTTAGATCATCACTTACAGTATTATGAACCATTATATCAATTGTTCTTTCTAACATTTTATACACATTTCCAATCTCTATTTGTTTGTATGATTTCTCTATAGGATGTGTGCTGATCACTAAAATATCATCAGCTCCATAATCTATAGCCGGACGGATTGGAACAACATCAACCAATCCTCCATCATATAGTATCTTATTTCTTAGTTTTACATATGGAAACTGTATCGGTATACATGAAGATGCAATCGCATAATCTAAATAATCCGGATGTCTATTATTTATATATTTCACTAAACCTGTATTGAAATCAACAGCTCCGGAATAAACCAAAAGATTTTTACTTTCTGTTAGGTTTACATCTTTTGTATAATTTTTTATTAAATCTTTTAGTGGTTTATTATCTACAAGAGATTCAAATTTATTTGTTACAATCTCATACCACAATATAATAGGCGATTTTTTATTTATAATATCTGATGGATTTTTGATATTATTTTTCCAAAACCAATACATCATTTCTGATGTGGTTTTCCAGTCATATCCGGATTTGATATAACTAGTCAATAACAACAAAGAATTTAATGAGCCAACAGATATACCTAAAACAATATCAGGTTTGTAATCTGATAGAACTTCATAAAGCACACCAACTTGGTATGCACCTTTAATGGCTCCTCCTGATAAAACTAATGCTTTCATTTTTCTTTATTTTGTTTGTTATTGTTGCTTTCGTAAATTTGAGCTATTCTTATCTCTTTATCCTTAATCTCTTTCTTTGCTTGTATCTCTTCCTTCTTAAGCTCTAATTCTTTTTCTTTTATCTCTTTTGTTGCTTCTATCTTTTTGTTTTCTATATCAGATTTATTTAACAAGTCTTCATAAAATTCAATAAAGTCAGATTTACCAGAAGCATCTACATCTTGAGCTGCTAAGTATCTTGCTGCATTCAATTGATTAACAAAAAGGTTTGCTTTTATTTTTTCTCTCTCAACCAATAACTTTTTATCTAATAATCCATGCTCTAATTTAGCTGCCAATTCCATTTGTTGTTTTTTGATTTCTGCTTCTGTCTTCAATCTTTCCTGCTCTTTTTGTTGCTCCAATTGAGCTAGTTGCATTTGTTTGTTTTCAATTTTCTCTACTAAATTCATTATATCTGTTCTGTTATTAGAGTCTAATATCCTAACCACTTCACTCAATCCTACACCTAAATTCGGATTATTTAGTATCATCTGTTTTATTTGATCAATGATAAGCTTGTACGAAATATCTGTAGTAGGAAATACACTAAATGTTCGAAGAATCGCATCTTCTTCATTTAAGCTATAAATAAACTCTCTTTCAAATTTATCTGTAAAGTAAGATATAGCCTTACCTTTCATTTTTCCTTGAGATATATACCAAAACAATAGATTGTTTCTCATCTCATGAAATTGAGGTAAAAACAAATCACCAAACAATGTGAAATACTTCTCTGTAACACTATAACTATTAACTACATTTATTTCAGCAGATCTTCCAGATTGGTACTCAGATGTTGGTCTCCCCAATCTTTCAGGACTCAATCCAATGGATTCATACAATTTTTGTTGGAAGAACTGAGCTAGTTGTATTCTTGTTGAAATCCTCTGTGAATGCTCCAATACCAATTGTTGAAATTGATTAAAATTAATCGGTTTATTAGTATTATCTATAGATGTATCTACAGGAAGTATCTTATATTTTTTCATGTAATTGTACATGGATACTAAAGGATTTGCTCCTCCATCTTCCTCCAAATTTGTTTTTGGAATTGTATTTTTATCTATCAATACTACACTACCAATCTCATCTAAGAGCATATCCATTATCTGATTGTTTACTATGTTGTAAGCTATCTGATATGGTTTTGCTAAGTCTACAATAGAATGTGCTATGGTGTTTCTTTCTGTGTATATTATACCTGTTACAGGTAATTTTGCATCAAATATGTTTTCGGATGTCCTGAACTCATAATCAATAGGTCCAGGCTCTTTTTTATTTATCCCAATATAAATAGGTCCAAATCCGTTCTTGTTTTGATTATACCATGTGGGAACATTTGGTCCAATTTTAATTCCACCCCACACCTCATCAATCCAATACCATTCTATGTGCTCTCCATCTATTAATGTTTTTTCGCTTTTTTCATTACTAAAACGTTTATCATACTTAGGTTTAAATGAAGGCTTGTAACCATCTTCAACTAGAAAACTTATCTTCTCTTTTGTGAATGGATCTACCTTTGTAACTACGCCTACACGTTTCAATGTCTTCCAATAAACTTTTGTAACTCTCACTAAATCATATGTTGTATTATTCTTTGCATCTTCACTACTTAGATAAAGTTTGTTTACTATTTCTTCTGTAGTGGCTAAAGGTGTGTACCAATACATCATTCTATTAAAATCCATACTGTTACCTTCAGGGACACCATCTCCTGGTTTGAATATTGACCTATCCCACATAGCACCATCATTATTGAATCCTGTTATAGATGAAACAGCTGAGGATGTTCTGTAATTATTATATATCTCCTCTATTTGTTCTTCTGTCATGTACTTTCCATATTTATTTAAAACTTCCATAACAGACATCAACTCAATCTTCCCAACCCATTCACCATCAGATATGAAGGGAGTATTAGTATATCTTTTGAAAAATGTAAACAATGGATTCCAGGGAACTATATTATAGTCATCTTCATACATGTCAAACTCTACAAATATGCTGGATGTAATCAAGAAATCTTTAAACAAATTATATAATAAATCTTTTAAGTTAAACCTTTTTTGATCATATTCATGAAACTTAGATGCTATTTTCTCAACATTTAATCTAAAATTATTGCGCATGTATTCCTCTATCTTAGGGAATTCGCTCATTATCTGCATCTGTATTTGTTGAACTTGCTCCTGTGAAATTTGTTGGCCTTCTGCATATGATTGAAATACTTGATTTAGCCACTCTCCTACTTTTTGTTCTATCATCTTTTTCTTTTCACTCAAAATCTCATTTACTGAAAACTCATCAATCGCTTTATATGATAAATCTATATTTCGTTTAGAAAATTCATTTGTTAATACATTAATTATGATAGGAATTAAAGGATAAAACTTTAACGACATCACATCAAAATCCTCTTCATCTTGAATGAGATTTGATATAATGTCTGCATATTCATTGTCTTCTTCCTCAGGTATATAATCAGATTTATCTATTATGCCTGCTGCCATTTTATAATTCTTCAATAGCTTTTTAGATCTCCTATTTAGTATAATCATTCCCTGCCATTCTAACCAATCTATATTACGTGCAGCCCATTCAAAATCCTTATCTTCTTTTGGTAATATCTGCAATGGTCTCCACGAATAAGGATGAGCACTCAAAGGTAAATTGGAAGGATGATCTCCTTTTGCGTTATGATCGAATAGTTTTTTTATGCTTGACATAGCTATCTCAATTTATTAAAAAATGATTTAAATACTTTCTCCTGTTTTTTATATCTACCTAATGTATAATTATCCAATCCTTTTATGTTTGTCTTGTTTATAACTTCATTCTGTTTTATTAAACCTCTATTTGCTTGCTGTATATACATATAAACTATTGCAGAGGTTGCAGCAATTATTCTATCTGTATTATACCCTTCTTCAAAATATAGTGTTTCTTTTAATAACATGTCATCCTTGATTCTTCGTATACCCGGAGTGACTGAGTTTATATCATTCTCATCTACAGATTGAGATGTTGAATCTTCGTTCATGTATTGTATGAAGTACGGCAACATATGCTCTCTAAAGAAATTGCCTGTGTTCTTCCAACCATAAGATATATTTGTTCTTTTAAATCTATTTTCTTGTTCTTTAAATAATATAAATTCTGATGTTCGAAGTAAATATTTTGTTTTTCTATTTTTAATCATGTATTGGATGAAGTTATCCTGGTTAGCCTCTACTATAGCAATAGCTTTATACCATTCTATTATTTTTAACATCTGTCTGTGTGTATCTTCAATATTATCAAATCTTCCTGTCCAACAACATACTAATGAACTCGGGATTATCTTCAATTTATTTATACGATTTATACTTGAGTTTGTTTCATCTTCATATAATATTTCTGTTAGATATTTATGTATTTCATCTCTAAAAACATATATTGAAGCCAATGATTCTGAATATTCTGTCTTTCCTATAGCTACAGTATCTATACCTGCTATATATGATCCAAATGGTAGGTCCTTTATTGGATCTTCCCAAACTTGTATAGCTCCTTCTTTATATCTATATGTTGGTGATAGGGGATATTCTTTTATTGGTTGTTTATTTGAATTCATTACTACTATATTGCCTTGCGTGTCATACTCCAATTCAATTGTTTTATATGAATCTTCCGGATGTATTTTATCGTTTATCTCCTTTATTCTTTTTTTTATTTTGATTACCGGAAATATACTATCCCTCTTATAATCAAAAGCTTCTTCCAAACTTATAGGTTCCTGTGAAACACGCTTGGCATATTCATCTGCTGTTAGTTTCTTACTCCATTGTTTTCTATTTTCAAATAATCTATCTAATGAATTTTGAACATCGCTATTTCCCCATTCATCTATGTACGGTTTCATCCCCCACTGTTGTGGAATAAAACAACCTGTTTCCTTATATTCAGTAAAATTATTATCAATCATGTTATGCTTCATTACAGCAAAATCATATAAAGCTGGATTATATATGTATTTCTTTAATGCTTTTGATTGTTCCAAATCTCCAACACTACCCGCAGCTATAAATTGTCCGGTTAGTATTTCTCCTTCTTTCAATGATGGTCTCATAAACTCATATGTGTCATCTAATGTAGGAGATAAACCAGCCTCTTCATAAAACACTAATGTGTTTGCACCTGAAACTCCGGATGTCGGATTCTCAGATAAAGCCTTTGCCATTATCTCACCTTTCAATCCTTTTTGTATTTTTCTTCCGTTTTCTATAACTTCATATTTTTGAATCCAGTTATATTTTCTATCCGGATTAAATTGTCTCAACCAACCGGTATGAGCATTTAATGCATCCCTATACTCTTCCAAATATTGCCATGTACCTAGTATACCCGGATGTTCATTATATGACAGCAGCTTTAATTTTACTCCAGAAAAGAACCAAAGTTGTTGGATTAGTTTTGCAGCATGATAGTATGAAGAAGCTATCTGCCTTTTCTTAACCAAAACCACATGTTTGTTTTCTAACTCAGCTATAAATCTAAAAAGAGAATAAAACAATTGAACATCTCTAATATCTGGATATGTGATAGTTCTTTTTTCTTTATTGAATATAGGTAGATAATTCAACCACATATAATACTCTCCAGGAAAGTACCACATACGATGTGTATGCTCATCTTTTAAGAATACACCTTTTATACACTTTTCTTTTTCTAACTCCCAAAACTCTATATAGTCATACGTTGATTCAATTAAGTCATTATACTTAGATTGTTCTGTCATTGTGTGAGCTAAATAGTTTACACAAATCGAAGCAGAATTTAATCTAAACTCTCCAGGAAAAAACAATAATGATTTAATTACAGATTTAAGTTCTTCAGTAGATTGAAACTTTAATCTATCTTTGGAAATAAAAACATTTTCGTAGTTATTTAAATTAGATTGTTCAGGATCATACTTACTTGAATCTGCATATATGATAGGAATTTCTAAATTATTTTTAGGATATATATCATTGATCATATGCAGTCTTTATATTACCTCTAACTTTTATATTCATCTCTTCTTCGACATCCTTGAGTATCTTCTTGTATGAATCTCTTATTGTTTCAAATTCTTTTAGATACGTTATCGAATTTTTAAATGTTTTATCATCTAACTTGATAGAGTTGATATAATCTGCCATTTTATCTATAAGAATCTTATGTGATTTAAAAACACGAATAGTTGGTGTTTCATAAATCTCTTCCACAAACTTTTTCACTTCTGAAAATCCTATCGGCTCCTTTGAATTTTTAATTCCCAATTTTTCCTTTATATAGCTTTCTTTAATATGTTCTCTAATATTCCAAAAAGGATTCTCATCAGATTTGGGATAATACAAATAATGAGCCAATGCAATCCATTTATATATATCCTTGTTAGAATTATTTTTAGACAAAAAAGTGGCTATTGGTTCTAACATAGCCACTTCCTTATTAACACTGTAATTATTACCTTTTATGTCAATGATTCTTGCTACCATTTTCCAATAGGACATTCATCATCAGAGTGTGCTTTTAACTCAATACTACAACCACATATAGCACAGCAAGGAGCTGTACCTGGAATAAAACACCTATCACCTTTTACATCATAAAATTCACAGGATTTACATATAGCTATCTTTCTATTATAGTTTTTATATTCCTGTGAATTTTTGTATTTTACTTCATTAATTTTACTCTGAATCTTCCCCTTTATAAATCGATAGGTTCCCTTCAGAATTTCCAACAACGTTTTCAACTTTTTCATTTTCCTCTTGTTTTTGAACGTCATTATTAAAGTTAAACAATTCAGGATATTTCTCCTTGTATTCCATCAGCTTAACTGTACATTCAATTTCTTCTAGTGTATATCTAGCCAATTCAGCTTTCAGTTTAGCAAATTTAACTTGCTCTTTGTAATACTTTTCCAGCATCATTAATGATTTCTTTTCCATATATTTTGTTTTAAAGTTTTTCTCTTATTTTTTTAATTAAATCTTCTATTGAATATCTTTCAAAATCCCCAGCTTCAATTGCCTTCTCTCTAAATCTCATAGCCACAATATAAGGGGTTATAATAAAACCATCCTGTGGTGTAATAAGCAAATCTTTACCTTGCTTTAATAGTTCTAACTTATTTGTTATTGATTTAAACATTTCACTTGCTTCCTTATTTTGAGATTGAAGCATTGAAGCTAATGTTGCATAAAATATTCCAAGAAGAATATAATAATGTGCAGAACTAATCATAGTGCTTTGTTGATCTTGATTATACATTGATATAGTCAAATCATATAAAGCAGAAGCTAAAAACTTCAAAGAAATATATTGAACAACCCCTTGATTATTTTCAAATTTTTTGATTAAATCTAAATACAATTTAACAAAACCTTTAGCACCAAGATTGTAAAGATTTACATTGTTTAGTTCATCTATTGCCTTCTCAGCTTCCTCATTGTAATCCCCCTTAACCTGTCTGGCAGATAATCTAATCGAATTTAAAAGCAATGACAAAGTTATTTGTTCATCATCGATTAATTTTATTTGATAGTTTGAATTTTTAGTGAATAATATAACCTCTGAACCTTCAATATCAGTTAATATTTCCTTTATACCAATTAAGGTAGATGCATCTTCACTATTTAGCATTCCGATTATGTCATTGATATTATTTATCATTTTGTTATTTTTTTGCAAATTTAAATAAAAATATTATAATCTTCATCACTATCATCAAAAAAATCTTTATATTTTCTTCTATCATCAGATTTATTGCATTTATCACATTTATTTTGTACATAATTCTCAAAGAACTCATGCGTAGAATTAAAATAAACATCATATGGGATGTATATTATTTCACCATTTTCACATTGATATTTTATTCTTTCCTTCTTCATATTTCTTTAAGCAGATTAAACGTACAACAAATTTTGATAACATTTTGTTTCTTTTGTATGATTTGCCAAATATTTAAATATATCTATCAAAAATAAACCACTCCCAATATTTGTATATAACTTCAATTTATCTCCTTCCTTTTCTGCTTTTATCAATATTAAGTTCTTAGCAAATATACTATCAGGATTATTTAATGGAACAAACAAAGAACTAATGATTGTCTTTGAAACCTCTATAGCATTTGTTTCATTGAATCCATGTAATTCCCTAAACTTCATACTATCATCTCTAATCATAAACACATCAAACATAGATATGATAAAATACTTAAAATACAAACTATTGTTTTTGTATGAAATATCATCTTCATTTATTTTCAACTCATACCATCTGACTCTATCATTCCTGTATATTCTACTCACTACATCTAACAATTCATAAGGTACCAATTTGCTAAAAAACAAATTCGTAAAATAAGTCTTTTCTATTTTGCATATAACAACAATTGGAATATTTTTAACAAATTCTTTATCCATATCAAAATCTTATACGAATGCAAATTTACAAATGTTTCTTTTTCAATTAGCTACAAACAATATCTTTATTAACATTTTATTGTTAATAAATAATTGTAGATAATTGTTTTTTATATTAAATTTTCTTTTTATATTTGCATTGCTTTTCCTACGGCATATGGGGTTGGGCACTCCCCGCCGTAGGTTTGCTAACGAAGCAGGTGATATTTAAACCAAACAGAGGTTGTGAATAGCACAATTGTGATTTGCTTTCACAAAAAGGATCTCTTCTCTTATAGGGAAACTTTCACTTCTTTGTTTCTCTCATAGGGAATCTTTTATCTTTTTATCAAATCTTTTTCTTAAAACAAAATCTAAATCATTGAAAATCAATAACTTTTCATTGGTTTTCTCTTTTTCATTTCGTTTCGTTTTGCTCCCTTTCTCTTTCTCTTTCCCCCTTAAACCCCCTATCTCTATCTCTATCCCTATGACACTTTTTATTTTACCTTTACAAAGCAGATTATATTTGTCTATAGTACACTATCTAAGTATTAATTTACTAGTTAGGGATATATATTTTTCTATACAGGGCTATATATATCCCTAAC
>FWWL01002049.1_pt1 | contig 19512 bp, 18 predicted proteins | sample 2228331 | NCBI WGS metagenome assembly FWWL01 (sample SAMEA103939775, study PRJEB20133) | metagenome | reverse complement strand
TTCCTTATCTACCCTCAGCTCCCTGCACACCTGCCCGGTGCCCCCGGCACTCGGAGCGTCGCAGCGCGATGCTCCGAGGCCATTCCCATACTATGTCGGAAACACCACCGTAAACACCGACCCTTCATCCTCCACACTCTGGACAGAAATCGTGGCTCCATAATAACCCAAAAACTTCTTCACCAGAAAAAGCCCCAGTCCAGCACCTTTATCATTGTGTTTCTCCGACCCAGGAACACGATAAAACTGCTCAAAAATCAAAGCCTGAAACTCCACCGGAATCCCTTTACCCGTATCCTGGATCTCTATCACATGACCACGAGCATCATTATACGCATAGATACGTATCTTACCCTTCTCACGGTTATAATACACCGCATTACTGATCAACTCATCAAAAATCGTACGAAAAACATCCTCATTCCCCCGCAAGAGAGGAAACCTCTCATGAATAACCACTTCCACCTTGAGACGACGCTTTTTGATTTCCTCTTCATAGTTTTTGAGGATACGATCAATCATCACCCGGATATCCACCTCTTTCTGAAAGATATCCTCAATATTAGCCCCAATCTTACCGAGATTCAGGGATTTTTCCAGCGTGAGGTAAATCTGAGAAAGCCGGCGATAAATCTCGCCAAAATGCGTCTCACATCCCTGGGGAACAACCGATTGAATACCATTCATAAACTCAAGCGTTTTTTCCAGTGGATTCTCAATATTGGCTGTAATCTGTCTCACAATCTCATTTTTAAAATTTGCCAGTTTCAAAAGCTCCAGTTGTTGCATCCTCATCGTCTCATACATCTGTCGATAATACAGAGAGAGACTCGCCTGAACCACCAGAATATGAATCAGATCAATATCCAGACTCTCAGAATGATTCTGCACATCAGCATAAAACACCCCGTACAACGTCTTTTCCCGTGCCACAGGCAGTACCATATAAGTGAGAAAAACATTCTTCCCATCTTGAACCACTGGAATCCTTCGCTGCATCCAGTGCAGACTTACCGAAGCCTCCAGAATATCCGAAAGAATCTGAGTAAAATACGACTGATGCCGATCCTCTTCGGTTATTCCTCTCCCTACTCCCCACTGGAGCCCCCGTCCCTTTTCAAAACGGTAATACGCCGCCCGCTCAAAACCAAAAAGCTCAACAAAAGCCCCCAAAAAAATTTGAAGAAGGATATCTTCATTCTCCTCGGGACCGCAGTTTTGCACACGGATCAATACTTCAAGAAGTCTATCTTTGAGTTGAAGCTCACGAAACGCAAAGTCAAGAAGAGGATTTTTCCTTGCCATAGCCCCCTCTTTTCGGGTTTCTTACACCACCCCATCGTGCTGAATCTTCTCCCACCCTATCACAGCCGTGATACTTTTTTCAGGCTGAAGGATATGACTCTCTGGGTGAGATAATAGCCCTATCTCCTCCGCCCGCAAAAAAGTCAGTAGTTGAGGTTGAATGTCCAGTTTCCAATCTCCATACCCGGGACTAAAACGTATCGTTGGACCATAGCCAAAACGTAGCCGTTCCCTCACCAGAATAGCCTGCATCCAATCCACAAAATGCTCCACGGCCTCACTGGCTATAGCATCCAGGATGGCTGCCTGGGTCACCTCCTGCTTTTCTATCAGTTTTCCTATGGTTTCTACCACCTGCGGTCCAAGGGTTGCAGCACACACCGTGACCTCATCACTTCGTGCCAGCACACCCGCTAGTCTCCGAGAGACCAGCACCAATCCCCCTTCCAGGATGACGGCATCCTCCTCATGACGCACCACCGGCACACTATCTGCAACCCCCTTCGCCGCCAACAGCCCCTCATAGGTCGAAATCGCATGCTCAATACGCTGTCGCCAATCAGCCACATCTGTTTTGTGTGGATTGTAGCCCAGTCTGCCCAGGACAGCCGAAATCTCAGGCAAACTACGCTGAAGCTGAAACAGCCTTCGCATCTTTCAGTAACGGGAACCCGAGGGCTTCGCGTTTCTTATAGTAGGCCTGAGCACAGAGGGAAGCGAGACGACGCACACGGAGAATATACCCCTCTCTCTGGGTCACCGAGATCGCATTCCGGGCATCCAGGATATTAAACACATGCGAACACTTCATCGTCAGATCATACGCGGGCAACACAGCATCCGCCTCAAGGGCTTTCTCACACTCCTTCTCAAAGTCGTCAAACAAGCGTCGATACAACTCTATATCCGCAATCTCAAAGTGATACCTTGAGAACTCTACCTCCTCCTGCTTTTGCAGATCACCATAGGTAAACTGCTCATTCCACTGAATATCAAAGACATTGTTTTTGTTTTGAAGATACATCGCAATACGTTCCGTTCCATAGGTAATCTCCACAGGGATAGAAGGTATATCAAGCCCTCCCACCTGCTGGAAGTAGGTAAACTGCGTTATCTCCATCCCGTTCAGCCATACCTCCCAGCCAAGTCCCCACGCTCCCAGGGTAGGTGACTCCCAGTCATCATGAACAAACCGTATATCCTGATGCTTCAGATCCAGTCCCAACTCTTCCAGACTCTTGAGATAAAGCTCCTGTATATTGTCTGGAGAGGGTTTCATAATCACCTGAAACTGGAAATAATACCCCAAACGATTAGGGTTTTCACCATAGCGACCATCAGCTGGGCGTCTCGAGGGTTCCACATACGCTACATTCCAAGGCTCAGGGCCAATCGCCCTGAGAAAGGTATCAGGGTTAAAGGTACCCGCTCCCTTTTCCAGGTCATAAGGTTCTCGAATGAGACACCCCTGCTCTCCCCAAAATCTTTTCAAACGAAGAATAATCTCCTGATAGGTCAGCATATATACTCCTTCTCTTCCTGTACTATCATTATGGGGCAAATACACGTTTTTTTCAAATTTTTACCCCTCACAACCACGCTATCCCCGCTTCTCCGCCAGCATCATCTTGAGATAAGCCATAATGAAATCATCCAGTTCCCCATCCATCACGGATTGGATATTGCCAACTTCTACATCCGTGCGGTGATCCTTCACCATCGTATAGGGTTGAAACACATAGCTTCGGATCTGGTTTCCCCATTCGATGTTCTTTTTTTCTGGCTGGAGTTTGGCTAACTCTGCTTCCCGTTTCTGTCTCTCATACTCATAGAGCTTTGAACGGAGCATTCGCATCGCCATTTCACGGTTCTGAAGCTGAGAACGTTCCACCTGACAGGCTACCACAATCCCCGTAGGAATATGCGTGATACGAACCGCCGACTCTGTTTTGTTGACATACTGTCCCCCAGCCCCACCAGCCCTATAGGTATCAATACGCAGATCGTCGGGATTGATCTCCACCTCGATATTCTCATCCACCTCGGGGGTAACCGTTACCGCACAAAAGGATGTTTGACGCTTGTTATTGGCATTAAAAGGTGACAGCCGAACGAGCCTGTGGATGCCGCTCTCTGCCTTGAGATACCCATAGGCATAACGCCCCTTGATGTAGAGCGTAGCATCCTTGATGCCTGCCACCTCCCCAGGGTCATAGTTTATCACCTCAACAGAAAACCTATGACGTTCTGCCCATCGCTGGTACATGCGCAAAAGCATCTCCCCCCAATCCTGAGACTCTGTACCACCAGCCCCAGGATGAATATTAAGAAACGCATTGCCTTTGTCCACATCCTCGGAGAAAAGCATGTACAACTCAAGCTGTTTGAGCTCTTTTGCCAGGTTTTCATACTCCCTGCCCAGCTCCTCCAGCATGGCATCATCGTTTTCCTGCTCGGCAAGGAGAACCATATCCTTCAACTCTTCCAGCCTTTTACGAAAGTCAACCCAATCTTCGACTTCTTTCTGAAGATCACTTAGTCGCTTTTGAAGCTCGCTATACTTCTTGTGATCCTGCCAGAGATTCTCATCCTGAAGCTGAGTAGAGAGCTTTTGGGTTTCCGCCTGCATCCCATCGATGTCAAAGTACCCTCCAGTTTTCAAGAAATTGCTTTTCCATGTCCTCAAGCTTTTCAAAAAGTGCTCCCATACCTCTACTCCTAAGAAAGTTGTTCAATTATTATATAACACTCTCTCTCAGAAATCAAGAAAAACAACCGATAAACAACCAGAAGATGACTCTGTGCCGAACGATACTTGAGTTGAATACCCGAAAAAGGTGCCGTGATCCATTCTACAAGCTCATGGTTGATAGCATACCCCTCCGCCGTTTGCCTGTCCAATGGTTCCAGCTCCAGCCGTTTCACCCAGTGTTCCACCACCGCCCTATCATTCGTCCCCGTATACTGCCACTCTCGGCCATGTTTTTCCACACCTATCAGATCCCCTAGCATCTCCAAAAGAAACCCCTCCTCCACATGAACGATCCGTAGGGTACCCTCTTCTATACTGACTCCCAGGATATTTTTCACCAGGGGATAGGCCACCCCGACCTCAATATTGTCATCCTCGGTTTTGCCAAGCCTTTCTCGGAGATACTGCTTCGTTGCTGGTACCACCACCTCACGCAGCAAATCTTTGTCCCACAAACTCCAACGTTTACGCATCTTACTTCTCCAACAGGGTTTCTGCCCCATCCCAGACGGCAGGAGGGTTGGCCTGATAATACTCACACCGTTCTCGATACATATACGCAAGATAATCCTGGGAATCCTGTTTCATACACTCCTCAAAAACAGCAAGCCCCCTCTTAAAATCTCCAGCAAGATAAAATCTCAGCCCCTCCTCAAAATGAGAGAAATACCCCATCCTCTCCCCTACCTCTGAGAGAAGAAACGGTTGATAAATACGTACTGGCTTGTCCTTGCCCTTCACCCGTACATAGTCCAGAAGACGGAAAAAATACTCCTCCTGACGCTTCAATGCCCCCCTGGTAAACTCACTGATTACAACAGAGGCTTTGTATTTTTTCGTCAGCCCCTCAAGACGGGATGCCAGATTCACCGTATCCCCTATCACGGTATAGTCCACCTTATTCTCACTCCCGATATTCCCAACAATAGCCTCCCCTGTATTGATCCCTATACCAATCCTAAAGGTAATCCCATACTTTTCCTCTGCCATGGCATTGAACTCTTTGAGTCCCTCGAGCATCGCCAGTGCAGCTTTCAATGCCTGATCCACATCGTCCTCATGCTGGACAGGTGCCCCAAATATCGCCATGATAGCATCCCCTATATACTTATCAATGATACCATGGTGCTGTCTGATCCGTTCATCCATAATACTAAAGTATTGATTGAGCACGGTCACAAGAAAATCAGGAGCAAACTGCTCCGAGATATGTGTAAAATCCCGAATATCCGAAAAAAGGACTGTTACATCCTGTTTGGTTCCTATCAGCATCGTGTCCGACGAGATGTTTAAGATGCGGTTGATCACCTCGGTGGGCACATACTTTTGAAAGATAAAACGTATCTTCTCCTCTTTGTTTTTTGCCTGGATGGTCTGGTAGGCATAGTTTTTTATCTGATGGTAGGCAAGCTCCAGTTCACTCACCATGGTGTTAAACGCATAGGCAAGATACCCTATCTCATCGTTGTATTCCACACGGGCTCGTTTCGAGAGATCCCTCGTCTCGGATATGTTCTCAATGGTTTCCACAAGATGTCCGACAGGCTTCATCAGATGCCGTACATACGAAAGCATCACCACTATCGCTATCACCACAGAAAAAGCGAGGATCGCCCCAATATACCACAAGATAGCGTTGACAGGGCGGTAAAACTCTTCCTTCTCATTGGCAAGCAAAAGAAACATCTCGCCATCAGAGAAGTAAATCCCTACCCCCACATAGTCTTTTCCGCTTGCCCGAAACTCAACCCACCCACCCTCTTTTTCGACGAGTTTAGCATACAGACTACCAAGCTCTTCTGGTGTTATATCCACACTTCCTCGGATCTTTTGTCCATCACGAGAGAGGATAAAAAATCCCCCCCTCGTTCCAGAAAGTGTACCCAATCCGTAGGAGTAGAGAGATTCGTAGAGGCTTTCTTTGTCTATGAGGGCTATCTCTTGTGCCAGGGAAAACTGACGCGCAGTATACTTGTAGATATCCATCACCTTATAGCCCAAAAACTCCTTGGCAATTGCGGTAATACCATTACGGGCGGTATAGTAGGCCATGAAACCCACAAATACCACCGTTAGAATAAGAAGCGGAAGCATCACCAGCACAATCTTTTTACGAAAAACCGCTCTCTGTTTTTTCTGCCTTTTCATAGCTATTCTCCCACCACAAGGTCAGCCACCTGTACCTTTCCTACCCCTGTTTGAACCTTTGCCTGGACAATCCACTGACTCGCTCGGGTAATCAAGGCTTTTGCTACCTCTTCGACCTCGGTATCACTGATACGACGATAGATTTTCACAACCTGTCCCTGTTGAAGTTGCTGATTCTGGGCAAGGGATAAGGTCAACACATCCCCTTCTACTACCATTACTCTCCCCTTCAAGAATGGCTCAATCTCGGCGGTTTTCTTTTTCGCGACAAGGAGTTGATAGTACACCCTATCCAGATTTTCAAGACTTTTGTCCACATAGGAGGAGAGTGGAGTACGGAGAATCACCTGCTGGTAGAGCTGAAGGGCTGTTTGATAATCTGCCCTGGATCTGGCCGACTCTGCACGACTGTACAACGATGCTGCCTCTTCTTCTTGTTTTTTCTTCAGCGACTCATAGGATGTCTGGGATATCTGACTCTCATAAATCCTCTGGATGTATTCCAGAGCAAGGGGAACATACGAGGTAAGAGGCTGCTTTTCGATCACGTCGACAAACGATGAAAGAGACGCCACGGTATTCGTTTTGTAAATATTGAGGGCGTTCGTAAACAATCGCCCGGCAATAATCTCATCCCCTTTGAGAACCATCTTCACTTCGTTGGTCATAACATTGGTAATCGTATTGGTCACCACTCGGGTCGATGATACTCCTCTCACCATATTGGTCTGGAGAACAGTCACCACATTCGTCACCGTGTTGGTCACCATACGAGCACTGGCTGTTTGTTGCCACTGATTGATAGAATCTGATATTCTCTTGAAAATCTCCTGTCGCTGGGTACTGAGGGGATACTTGCGTGCCAGTGCCGTATAGGCGAGGAGGGCTGCCTTATAGTCTTTGAGAGCGTAGAGGTTATCCGCTTCTCGCAGTTCTCGCTGGAGTTGTGCCGTTTGGGTTCTCCCCAGGTAGTCCTGATACTGGCTATAAAAGGCAAACACCTCTGGCATCTCTCGAGCTAACGTCTTCAGTTCCGCATCAAGCTGGGAGGGATTTCGGTCATAGGCTCCACGCTGAAGGGCTTCCGAAAGCGTCTTGAGTCTCGTCAGAGAAACCGATGGCGTCTCCGCCACCACAACGCCCTGTTTCAAACGGATATAGTCCTGCAAAGCCTCAACAAAAAAGACATCCAAAGATTGCTTGATAGAGGAAACCTGGATATCTTTTGGTTTAGCGCTGTAGAGGTTGGATACCTGTCTCAGCCTCGCCTCCGCCTCTTCATATTTCCCTTCACGAATCAGCCGCATCGCCACCGAAAACTCCGCATCTATCTGAGAACGAAAAGCCTCCTCTCGCTGTCTCCCTTCTAACTGAGCACGCAAGAGATGAATCGTTTGCTGGTTGGTCTGCTGCAGGGCCTGAAGCCGAGCCTCATAATCCGACTGAAGCGTCGTAAGCTCCTTTCGAGCCACCTCGAGAGCCTGTTGTTGGTTAGAAGACTGCTCGAGGAGTTTTTTCTGCTCTTCGAGCATCGCTTTGCGATACTCTTCTTCTTTTCGAGCGTATTCCTGGCTTACCGTTTCTGCAAGACGCTTCTTCTCCTCTTCGAGTTGGGCGAGGAGTTTTTGCCTCTCGGCGGCCGATGCCTGTTGAAGCGACTGCTGGTAGCGCTCTTCCAGCTCGCGTTTCCGCTTCTCCAGGTCAGAGGCCAGTGTTTTCTGAAGCTCCTCGCGATACGAGGACATCTTTTTTTCGAGTTCATCCAGCCTTGCCCTGGTCGAGGCTAGCTCGGCTTCTTTGGTGGCAAGCTCCTGGGCTATCTTTTTTTGGAGCTCCTGGTAGAGGGCTTCTTCCAACCCCCTGATACTCTCAGGTTTTCCGACGAGGTTATACTCCGTGGCTCGAAAACGAAGATACACCAAAAGCCCACCAACCAGAACCAGAAAAAGAAGGACAAAATTAATCAGCATCGCCACGGTATAATTCCCCTTGGTACGATGCGGGAGCTGAAGCGATTTTTTCGTCGAAGAGGATAGAAGCTCTTTTTCTATATGCTGAAATATTTCCTCTTTTGAAAGCTCTGCACGGTTTTCCATAACCCCACCTTGTGTCTTTTAGCGGAGAAGTCTCTCAAGACCCCTCCAGTCACTCCTGGTAATATACTCCCAGACCATCTGTTCCAACGTCTGAGAGGACACTTTTTTTATAGGAAGAAGCTGTATAGTTATGAGAAAACCTTGTTGAAGGACGTTGTCTTTTTCTTCTATGATACGAAAATAAGAATACACATCCCGTTCCCGCCAGATGGTATACACTACCCCGCGGTTGGTTTGACTCTGCCACCAGAGATTTCCCTGACTGAGATAAGGGAGACTCTTCACCAGATTGTACGAACGCTCGTTGTACGAAGGGCTATAATACCAGGTGACAACCATAACCACATCACTGTTGCTCACCCTGGTAATAACACGGTATTCAAAATCAGAAAAATCCGAGCTCACATTCACATAATACGAGTTTGTCCTCTCCACGAGTATCATCCCTTGAGGAAACGGGAGATTACTCTCCACCTGTCGCAAAAACCCGGATGCCGTCGCCTGAAAGGCTCTCAGCTGTGCCTGAACCGCCGAAACATACCGTCCCCTCGCCACCGACTGGGAAGCCAGGGTGAGATCTGTCCCCTGAGCCCAACCACCGATAATTCCTAAGGTTACCATGCCAGGTATCAAAAACAGAAAAAGACTATTTCTTTTCATCGGCTACCTCGATACGTATCAGTGTAACATCAGGATGAGCAAAAAACCTCAGTGGAAGATAATGACTCACCCCTACCCCTTTAGAAACATACAACACCGTCGTGTCATGAATAGAGGCTCCCCTCGCCTCACGACGCCGTATCTTCGCCTTGGCCGTCACAGGATATCCCCACACCGTAATCTGCCCCCCATGCGTATGCCCACTAAAGACAACATCCACCCTTCCCTTGATATGATGAATCACATCAGGAAAATGAGCCAGCACCATCTTGTACGAATCATCCTCAGGAATCTGGATATCAGGCCAGCTGTATCTCCCCTGGAGAAAATTATCCACCCCCACAAGAGTGAGTGAGTTGCCCTTGTATGTCATCGGGACAACCTCATTTCTCAATACCCGCACCCCCCCATCTCTCAAAACCCTGAGAAGCCTCTCAACATCTGTAGACTTCTTCTCATGGAGAAAAAAAAGCGGTGAAAATACATGAAGCACATTGTACTCAAAATAATCATGATTTCCCAGAACGGCGAACAACCCGCCTTCCGCCCGCAAGAGGGGGAGAATCTTTTCCCCCAGCACATCTATCCCCGAGTTTTTATCGATAAGATCCCCTGTAAGAAAGACAAAATCTACCGGTTTTTCAAGATTTTCCCGTATCACATCCTGGATACGCCTCAAACGCGCAGAACTCATATTCCCAAAAAGATGAAGATCCGATAAATGCATGATAGAAAGCCCCTGTTTTATCCCATCCGTATAGAGCGTGAGATGTTCGATATGGATACGACTCGCCTCTCGATACGCATACCCAAGCCAGAATACCACCACCAAAAAAAGAAGAATACCAACACCTATCCAAAAAACCATGACGTCCCCTTTGGTATAGTATAGCAACACTTTTGCTTTCTGTCAAATCTCCATCTTTGCACCAGGAAACTTTTCCCTGATCCAGAAAAGACAGAGTTGAAGAAGACTCTCTTTCTTCACCTCGGAAAGTGCCTTCTCCTTTGCAGGCAATTCCACCCGATAGACGTCCCGATACCCTATAGGCTTCGCCTTGATCGAGGAAGACAACACGGTGAGAGAGAGCTTGCTCTTCTCCATCATGAGTTCCTGAAGCTGGGTCTCCATCTGCGTCATTGATTGAAAGGTTTTCCGCATCTCTCTTTTGGTCATCAAAACATCCTGCCGAACCTCAATCAAAAGAAACCCAATCACAAACAAGAAAAAAAGCCCGGACAACACCAGCAGTGCCTTTACTCCTCGCGGCATCATATTGATACCCTTTCCACAACACGCAATTTTGCACTTCGAGACGCCCTGTTTCTCATAACCTCCTCATGAGAAGGTACAAAAGGTTTAGGAGTAAGTACATTCACTTTGCCCTCCTTGGCGAGTGATTGAAAACTCCGTTTTACTATCCGATCCTCCAGCGAATGAAAACTCATCACCGCCAGACGACCATGGATATGTAGATTATCGGCAGCAAGGGGCAAAAAACTTTCGAGAATTTCTAATTCTTTATTCAAAAAAATTCTTAGCGCCTGAAAAGTCTTGGTTGCCGGATGAATCTTGTGGTGTCCCTGACTCCTCTTGGCCTTGAGAACCACCTGAGCGAGATGGGCAGCACTCCGAATCGGACGATGCTGACAGATAGCCCGTGCGATCCGATACGCCTCGTACTCCTCACCATAAGTATACAGAATATCTGCCAACTCCTTCTGAGAAAAGGTATTCACCACCTCCTGAGCAGTGATCCCCGTCGACCTATCCAGCCGCATATCCAGTCCCTCATCATCCTGAATACTCAGCCCCCGTCCTCTCGTTCCCTCATGCAGGGTAAAATGATACAGAGAAACACCCAGATCTGCCAGAATAGCATCACACCCATCAAGATTTTCCGCACGCAAAATATCCCCCAACTGATCAAAACGAGCATGATAAAAACTCACCCTCGGAAACCGAGAAAGCCTCTCTCGAGCCAAAGCAAGGATACTCTCATCCCTATCAATACAGATCAACCTCTCATAGGGCAGATGAGAAACGATAGCTTCACTATGCCCCCCTTCCCCACAGGTAGCATCGACAAACACTCCACCCCCACAGGGAGTAAAAAACCTTAGAATCTCTGAAACCATGATAGGAGTATGATAAATCACGCCTTTTCCCCACAGACTGGCTTCTCAAGTGACAACAACATCACTACTTCATTGCCTGTCTTGTTGTACTTTACCCGTGTCATCAGTTTTCGTATCATGAAAATACCCCGGCCAGAAGGTTTGAGGAGGTTCTGTTTGTCCAGGGGATTGGGCACATCCTCCACCACAAATCCCTTCCCCTCATCCCGTACTTTAATGACGATAGCCTGATTCAGAATACGATAAAAAACATGGACACGCTTCTGAGCATCAAAACGGTTTCCATGTTCTACCGCGTTAATCAAGGCTTCATACAAAGCCGTATACAACCGCCATTTCTCATCATCATTGAGGTCCGCCACGGAGAGAATATTGGCCTGAATCTTGACGATAGCATGATCAATCTCCAGGACATTCGAGGGCAAAGAAAGATACTGCTTCGTTCGAAATGGTGGTTCCAGAACAACCATCACCATAGTGGCATCATCCTCCGTTAAGGGAAAATACGATCGTAACAAGGTATCATACATATCGGGAAGAACCCGAGGAATCTGACGTTCAGCATAGCGAGCAAACAAGTCACCCAACTTTTCATGATTAAAAAACCCTTCCTCATTACGAAACACAAACAATCCATCCGTGTAAAACAAAAGTCTCGTATTCTCCGAAAGCTTCTGAGAGTGGACATAATCAGAAAACACCACCGAATGAATACTGCCGAGAGGGGGTGCCATTCCCTCCAGGGTGTTGACACTCCTGGTTGTTGGCGAAAAAAAGAGAGGCTTGGGATTTCCACAGTTAATATAGGTAATCGTATAGGTCTGCGTATCAATCACCCCATAAAAAAGCGTCACAAATTGATCAGGGGGCAAAACCTTAGAAAGAATATAGTGGAGGTAACGCAAAACATCTGAAATCTTATGAGGACCCTTCGGATTAAACTCAAAATAAATCTTGAGCATAGAGGTAATAAGCGCCGCCGACACCCCATGACCTGACACATCCGCCACAACCACCCCTATATGGGTATCATCAAGGGTAAAAAGGTCATAAAAATCCCCCCCCAGATGCGACGACGGCCTAGAAAAAACCTCAAATCGTATACGAGAGTTGTAGATTGTCGGCACGGTCAAAATATGTTCCCAGACCCTTTTTGCCGTCATCAGTTCCTCTTCGACACGCCTGGACTTTTCATCCAGCTGACGATAGAGTTCATTCTCCAGACTCACATCCTCAAGAGTAGCCTGAAAAACCTGCCTCTCCCCCAGAAGCAACGGCCGAATATGCACCGAAAAAACCCGATTGCCATACTCCGGACGAAGCCCCAGCCGAAAATAAAGCAAAGGATTTTTCTGAACCTGTTGAAGGATGTTACGAAAATCCGTATCGGTTACATTCAAAATATCAGCGATATGCTTTTGATAGAGCTCTACCTCATTGTACACTCCGACAAGAAACAAAAAAGCCTCATTCGCCAGATAAATCTTTCCACTTGGTTCAAAAATCACCAGGCCCACAGGAAGCTGCTGAAAGAGTTGCTTAAACTGTTCCTCACTCTGGGACACCTTCTGAGAAAGAAGGTAATTTTTTGTCTCATTGACAATCGAAAAGATATACCCACGGATATTTCCTGTATCTTCATAGAGCGGTGCCCCTTTTATATGAAGATACAGTTCCTTGTACATTTTCATGGTGTCGAGGTTTTGATGACGAACTAAAACATCAAAAAGATCCTCACCAATAACAAACTGGATTCTTTTCACCTCTCCTGCGAGATCAAAAAACTCCCGGTTATACTTGCGTATCACCCCATCAGAACCTGTAATCACTAACCCGATAGGATTTTTGTTAAAAACACTAAAGAGAAACTCTTGGTTTTCTTTGTAACGCTTTGTTTCCTCTTCGAGATAAAGATTGAGAAAAAACTGTCGTATCAAGAAAGAAGCCAGCGAAATTTGTTTTTTCTTTACGGCATTTTTCGGCATGACAAGAATCAAAAAATACTTCACATCAAAGGGATAAAGAGGAAAAACATATACCCATAACACATGTTTTTTGGGTGAATAGAGGGGGGATACCAGAGAAGCCAGAGGGCCCGCCTCATAGATCTGAACCACCTGATCCACCCCAGAAGAGGCAATCTCCCCCAGAAAGGAAGAAAACGACGAAAAAGAAAGGGTTGTCGAACGTTTGACATCCACAATAGTCTGCTGCGACACACCCAAAAGCTCATACGAGACAAAACCGACAACTCTCTGAAGAAACTCAAGAATCTCCTCACGATTTTCCCCCGGCTGAGGGATGACCGCCTCTCGACGATAGAGGTTTAAGATTCTGGCCAGCCAAAAACTATCCTCGCTCACCTCTCGAGAAAAAAAAACTCTCCTCCCCGCCCAGTAGAAAACCGCCAAAACAACCAGCCCTGATACAATCCAGACCAACGCTGGCATCTGTTTTACTTAATCTGACTCAGATCATCAACAATCTGAAAAAACTCATTCAAACGAAACGTCACAAAAAGATCCTTGATGTCTTTATTGAGACCAGTCACATAAAGCTTGCCACCCATATCATCGAGGCGTTTGTACGCCAGCAAAAGCTTCCCAATACCGCTGCTCCCAATAAAAACCATGTCCGTAAAATCTATAATGATCTCTTTTTTCCCGCCATCAATGAGGTTAGTCAGGACTTCTTTAAACTCTCTCGCATCGGGATCAGTAACGAGATTTTCTTTGATTTTGAGAAGTGTTTTGCCATTGTAGTCTGACAGTTCATACTTCATAGCTCATCCTCCTTTTCTTTGAGATAAGATATTATACAACGCTTTTTTATTTCTTGCAATCTTTTTATACCCTTTTCGATAAAAAGCTTTGCCATAATTCCCGGCTCTCCAAAGCTTCTTGTTTCTCTTTTCAAAAAGTTGACAGATCAGGGTTTTTCAGGTATAATGAATAAAACCCAAGGGGCAAAAGGATGGAGATAAACGATCTCATTCAAGGCACCAAAGAGTACATCTCAGAACGAATGGAACAAACCCGCAAAAAGCTTCTCCTTGTCTACAAAACCACCAAAGACGATGCCAAAAAGCTTGAACTCGAGGCCACTTTTCGTCAAATTGACAAAGACCTTCAGAAACTAGAGCTCGATCAATTCGAAGAAAAGGATCTCATTCGTTATGGTATTTCTCCACAGGACCTTGAGGTGGCCATGGCAGAACTCCTCCATCGCAAAAGCAATGTCTATCGTATTCTCCACAACATCCGTATCGAACCCATCAATTCCAATACACGTAACGAAGAGATCAACGCTATTTGGAGCTATCTCCAGTTTTTTGGGAGAGAATACCTCGGCCTCCTCTCAGAACAAAATCTCAAACTTGATTATGGCCATGCCTATCAAAGGGATCAGTTCTACACGCTGTACAATGACACCCTCAAAATTGTCACAGAATACGGTAACATCAGCGATCAGATTGCTCATGCAGAGTTGACAAACAACAAGGAGTACCGCTCCCGTTTGATTCAACTCCAGAACAAGCAATACCGGGATGTTATCCTGCGTGTGGGAAAATTTCTCAAAGCCCTTCAATCTTTTGTACAGAGTGTTTTTGAGTCTGAAAAAGAAGGGATAAAGTCCCTGCTTGAACCAGAGGCTATCGTCCAGATTGAGGGCACAGACAGTTCCTTAAATGGCACCACTGCCCAGAGGGCACTTCAAGATCTGGCACGATTTGTAGAAGAGTTTTTAGACTACATAAAGATACCCGATATTTCCAGGATAGAGGAGTAATATGGCTGTACGTGTTGATGCCAATACCGTTATTGGCGAAAAATCCCATTTTGAAGGTAGAATGTTCATCAATGGCACCCTTCAGATCGATGGTCGGTTTGAAGGAACCCTGCTCATGGTGGATCAGATATATATTGGACCAAATGCCAAAGTCAAAGCAAACCTTGAAGGTTCGAACATTATCATAGAGGGTGTTGTCATAGGAAATATCAAAGCAAGAAATCGTGTTATCCTCATGCCTACAGCCCGGGTACTGGGTGATATTCGCACACCGGAAATCATGATTCAGAATGGTGTGATGCTCGAAGGTAACCTTCATATTGCAAGTAAGCCAGACATGGCTATCCGGGAGACCATCCTCGACCTCTACAAAAAACATGAGTAATGTTGCGATCACACTGGGGGATCCCGGGGGAGTTGGACCAGAGATTGTTGTAAGAGCCCTTCAAGGCATACAACCACAAAAAGATCTCTTATACACTCTTATCTCTCATCCGGCTATAAGAGACTGGTTCTCTACTCGTCTCCAGCGGCCTGATATTCTCTGGTATACCGTCCTTGACACCCTGGATTTCACCATCTCGTTCGGACAGGAGACCCCCCAGGGTGGACGAATAGCTTATGAGTCCCTCTGTGCCGCCGTTTCCCTCCTCAAAAACGGCACATGTGATGCCCTCGTCACCGCTCCCCTCTCCAAAAAAAATGTCCATCTCTGGGATGAAAGTTTTATCGATCATACTACCTTCCTCGGCAAAGCCTTTGAAACCGATGATTATCGTATGGCATTCTGGGGTACAAAATTCGGCATCATCCTCGAGACCATTCATGTTCCGCTCCGTGAGGTACCACACCACCTCACACCCCACCACCTTGAAAAAACCATCAAACTGGGATGGGAGTTTGCTCGTAAAGTCTATGGAAGCAACTCCCGTCTGGCTATCTGTGGCCTCAATCCCCACGCCGGTGAAGGTGGGCTTTTGGGTAACGAGGAGATCGATATAATCTTCCCCGTCACTGAGAAACTCAGAAAAGAAGGCTTTCCCCTTGACGGTCCCCTTCCCGCAGATACAGTCTTCTACCATGCCATGAACGGTACCTACCAGGTAGTTATCGCCATGTACCACGATCAGGGACTTGCTCCTTTTAAAATGATCGCCTTTGAAGAAGGCGTCAACATCACTCTTGGCTTGCCCATCATACGTACCTCTCCCGATCATGGCACAGGTTTCTCTATTGCTGGCAAAGGATTGGCCTCTTCTCGTAGTATGTTTCATGCTATTCAGCTTGCCCTCCGATTTTTAGGACAGAAATAAGTTTTCTTCCCCCAGAAAAGAGAAATATTAAATATTTTTCCACCTTTTGCCGATAAACTTATACAAAGAAAAAGGATAAGGAACACAAGGTAGTCATGGCTCTCACCGAGGCAATCTATCAGGACGAACGAGAGATCTTCAAGCATTTTTCTATTTTCTGCTCAAATAAGGTAAAGATTATTTTGAGAGATAGAAACACGGAGTTTGAAGCTACCTGCAAAGAATGTAAAAATGGTGAGGTTTTTTTCAGTTCTGTGACCAATCCAAACGGTCTCTCCCTTGAAAGTTATCGGATGAGACCCCTTGAGGCCGAAATATCTTTTGGTTCGGATACGTTTCTTTTTATCGCTTATCCCACTTCAGGAAACTCCATCTCACTCCCTGATGTGCTCCGCAGTCATCCCAAACGAAGATATCCTCGTATCATGGTTCAGGGCAACCCCCGTATCTCCAAGATGTACACGATTGTCAGTGTTCGTGTCGTGGATCCCTCTATCGAAGACGAGGAACTCGCTAAAAAAATCCACCTCATCCTCAGCACCATCGAAAGCAACCTTGTCCGATCGGAAAACTATGCCATGGCCAAGGTTACCCTCTACGATGGCACCGAAAAAAGCGTCATCGTCCAGATGCTCAAAGAATACAAGAAACCCTTTGTGGTTTTCAACACCAGCAACCTCACCATCAAGGATGAAAACTTTCTCTCCTACGAAAACTATGTCAAGTTCATGCTGGAAAAGGGCGCCAATCGTGATGCTATCATGGCACAACTCGATAAGATCAAAGACTTTTATGTAAAAAACGCCATCAAAAGTGAGATCATTGTTCCCCTCATCTTTGAAGAAGAAACCATAGGCCAGATACGCGTCGTCACCCAAAAAGACTACATCAACAAAAGCCATGTCATCCGTCTAAACTCGCTCGCTATAAACGCTATTGACAACCTCTTTACCAAATGTGCATTTGAGGTCGTGGCAAAAGAACCACAACCCGTTGTTGACCTTGGGGTGATGGGTATTAAGATACTCGTTACCGATCCCGATCTCTACAAATACATCCGTCTCGGAAGAAGAGTCTACATCCAGCTTTATTTCCCCGATGACACAATGATTAAAACCATGGCAACGATTGTGAACATATACGATGAGACACCAGAGGGTTTCAAACCGATTGGGGTCAAACTCTCAAGTAACCTCGACTGGAAAGACAAACGAAAACTCGAAGAATTCATCCAATCCGTCATCAGACTCGAAAAAATTGAACCATCATGATATTTTTTGCAAAAAATTTCCCTCTTTCCTTGAAAAAAAATACTTCCGAGTGTATACTCTTTTAACACAACAAAACCTGTCTAAAAATCGAAGCAAGGAGCATGGTATGCGTTTCTGGAGAATAGTATTTTTCCTTTTTGGGATTTTTCCCATCATCTGGGCTCAGGAACCTCTCTCGATCGTGGTAATGGAGATCGAAAACCGAACGAGTGAAACCTCTCTGGATAACCGAACATTGACCGAGGTGGTGGAACTCCATGTCGTCAACATGCGGCAGTACCGTGTTGTCGAACGACAGAAACTCGACCGTATCCTCACTGAACAAAAACTCAACCAATCAGGTCTCACAGAAAAAGAAGTGGCTCGCATTGGTTCTCTGGTCGGGGCATCCAGAGCTATCGTCGGTTCTCTCTCCCGTGTTGGTTCTCGCTATATCCTCATCCTTCGTCTCATTGACACAACCAGTGCTACCATTGAAGAGGTAGCAGAACTCAAAGACACCTCCCTCGAACGACTCCTCGATCGTATCAACGAACCTGTGAGGGATCTTTTGCGCCCACTGGGAGCCAAAAAACCTCAAATAGCACCAGCAACACCCCCTTCACCTCAGCCAGAAGATACAAAAACTCCCAGTACCTCTCAACCGACGGTTCCTTCCCCAACAGACACCGACACTGAGGAAACCGATGAAGACGCTCTCGAAAGACTCATCAAAAACGCAAAAGAAAAACTCAGAAAACAGTCCACCAACCAATCCCCTACCCCCCAAGAACCTCCCTCCCAAACCCCACCACAACCAACCCCTCAACCACCAAAGATAAAGGAAGAAACAGATGCCCTCCTGCAAAATCTCCGCAACAACCCCTGGGGAATCGTGCTCCAGCTTGGTATCGGCGGTGATGCCCAGATTTATCCCCGCAAATGGAATTTTGCGGGAGCAGGATGGGGACTATTCACCCTGGAAAACCGAATCTATGTGGGTTATGAGTTTGCCTTTATCCGACCATCAGCGTATGTCATGATGGGGTATCAAGTAGGCGGATTTCCCGAAACCAAACGATACCTCCTTGGTGTTCAACACGGTTTCATCAACACCGTGGGAGATTCTGCCCTGGGATGGCAAGCAGGGTTCATCAATACCACCCATGAACAGATGCTTGGGTTTCAGCAAGGATTTGTAAATACTGTTGGAACCATTCGAGGTGTTCAGATAGGGTTTGTGAATACTGCCAAAGAGGTAAGGGGTTTGCAGATTGGTTTTCTCAATGTTACCGGACGCTTGTATGGTGCCCAGCTTGGATTTCTCAACGTCTCCCGGCAAAATGGGCTTCCCTTTATGATTGGTATCAACATCGGATTTTAAGGAGAGTCTCATAGTGTTCATAAGCATGCCCAGGGCTTTTGGTCCTGGGCTTTTTTTATGGTTATGAGTTTGGGGGCTTGTTTGCATAGTTATTCCTTTGTTGCAGTCCCTAGCAAACGAAAAAACTGAAACATGGTTATAGCTCCAAACAAAAATTTCTCCCCTTCACATGATGGACAGGTTCAATAAGGACACACAGGATGACAGCCAAGCTAGAACTGGCTATTTACCTTTCACAGCCTCCCTTTGGCTTCCAAAAACTGCAAAAACACCATAACCATCTCTTTCTCAAATTTCTGAAGAGATTTTCTCTGTCCGTGATCGGTGCAACGCTCTCAACCATCCCGCGTACTTTGAGACCTTTGCACGAATCATAGATAAGGAAATCCTCTCTCAAACCCTGGAGGTGGCACGGCTATGACTCTTTTACAGTCCTGGGGGCGGAAGGGAGGCTGTGTGTGGCGGAAGGAAGACTGTGAAATGGAAATAGCTGCTTCGTACAAAGCTCTCGTACTTTTATTTATGAAGGAATTCGCTGATCTGTAAACACACATCTAGCCCAGTCTGAAAAGAATTTTCATAAAGCATGGAGTATATATCATCGGCAATGAAAGGATAAAAATGAAACACATCCTCAGAAATATCAGGAGCACTATTTCTCAAACATAATAAGGTA
>FWWL01001368.1_pt1 | contig 19514 bp, 18 predicted proteins | sample 2228331 | NCBI WGS metagenome assembly FWWL01 (sample SAMEA103939775, study PRJEB20133) | metagenome | reverse complement strand
CGATGAGGAGCAGATCGCCAGGGTTGTTCGGATCCGGGACAACCTGAATGACCCCGAAGGGATCTACCTCCTCCGTCACTGCAGGATTGACTACCGAGAGCCCATGGCCCTTAAGAAGCGGCAACAGACGATAGGAGATCGGTTGGTTATTGGTGGCATTGAAGTACAGGAAGATGTCAAGCTCAATCGGCGCTTGGCTCTGTTGAGATAAGCTTGTGGATGCCGGCGCTCCGAGGATCACCATCAGCGCTATTAGCGAGAGCGTGGCGATCACTACCGGAGTGCTTAGGAGCCTTTTCTGCCCTGGAGAGGAAGGCATCATACTATCTCACTTCCCTAATACCAAGGTCCTTCAGAGTATATACCCTTAGCCTGTAAAAATGGCGTAAAAAAGCGAGAAATGGCTGAAGGGATGCGGCTTTTCGACGTGTCAACCCGCCGCAGCCCGGTTTTACGAAAATGACCATTTTATCCGCTTGCCATCGGGATCTTTTTCGAATATCCCCCCTACTCCTCCAGCCCTTAGAGGCCGCCACCGTAATCGTTAAGCGATTGGAGCATAATCGTTAACCAGGATAATAACGTACAGATCGCCCTTTACCCATCATCCTTAAAAATCCACCCTCTACCAAGGCGTGCAGGTCCTGGGCAGCCGTCACGTTGCTGACCCCTACCAAGCGGCGGTACTCCCGATTAGTGATGGCTCTCTGTGCCACAACATAGCTGATAGCCCGCTTCTGGCGCTGAGTAAGCAGCTCCTCCCCTCGCACGAGCCTCTCCATCGCGTGAAGGATGTGACGGTGCAGCTGGATACGGCCAAGATAGCTGGCCTGCAGAGTTTTCTCTGGGAGCTTGGCAGCGATGGCCATCATCGATTCATGGGCTTTCTCCAGAAACTGCTTGGCTTGGGCCTCTTGGCCCATCATGGCCAGCACTCGAAAGCGATTGAAATAGACCTCCGGTCGTAAGGGAAGCGGCGCGGCAACGGCTTCTACCAGCGCCACCGCGCGACGGGATTCTTCCCGGGCCTTTTCAGACTCCCCCGCCCAAAACCACAGGACGCCAAGCCACGAACAGTTCCGAATTTCCAGCAGCTTGAGGCCTGCAGCCTCCGATAGAGCGAGCGAGCGCTCCCAGCAAGCACGGGATCGCTCATGCTCTCCGCAGTGCCAGTACGCTAAACCCCACTGGTGCAGCACATGCGCTTGGAGCTCGCTGCCGTGAGCTTGAGTGAGCGGGTATGCCTTCGCATGATAGCCCAAGGACCGCTTGAGATCTCCCAGCTGCCGCAGGATGTCCCCCAACCCAGTGAGGATATGGGCCTCGAGATACGAATGGCGGATAGCACGTGCGATGCGAACCGCTCGCTTACAGAGCTCTAACGCCTGGCGAAACCGCCCGACATCCCGCAGCACCCAACCCTTCCCATACAGGCTGAATGCCTTCAAATCGGGCAGGAAGAGCTCCTCCGCCAGCTGGTGCGCCCGCACAAAGTACTCGAGAGCCCGCTGGTAGTCCCCCAGGCGCTCGGCCGCTACCCCCACGTTGTTCAAAAAGCTTCCTTCAGCGTTCCGATCCCCAAGCTCCTGCCAGATCTTGCCGGCTTGCTCGAAATATGCCAGCGATTCCTGATGCTGCCCAAGATACGAGCAGATCACCCCCAGGCTGTTCAGCGCCACTGCCTCCCCGGCTCGATCCCCTATGCCCTGAGCAAGCTTAAGGGCCTCTCTGGTATAACTCTGAGCTTGCTGGTAGTCTCCGGCGTCAACTTGGATCCTCCCCAACAGATTCAAGGCGGCCAGCTCACCCGCTTTATCCCCGAGCTTCCGCTGGAGCCGCAGGCTCTTGAGGGCCTGGGCCTGGGCCTCGGAGTACTGCCCCACCCGCCGATACCACTTAGACCTTTCCTCATAGGCCTGGGCTCGCCGGTGATCCTCTGGCATCGCCTCAGCGAGGGCCACCAGCTCCTGCGTGTCTTGGTCCTGTTCGCGACGGCGACCTAAAGAATCGTAGATCACGACTCGTTTGGAGAGGATCTCAAAGCGCTTGGCCAGCAGTTCCATATCTGGGGTGGCTCCGGCTCTCAGTCTTTCGACCCACTGCAAAGCCTGATCGGCCAAGGCCAACCCCTCTTGCCAGTGATACTGCTCGACGGCGCGCCCAAGCGCCATGATCCCGTACCGCAAAGCCTTCTCTAAGTCTCCCGCTTGGGCATAATGATGGGCTAACACGATGCTCTGTCCCCCAGCAAGGGCCTCGAAGGCCTCGGCAATCCGGCGGTGGAGCTCCCGCCTGACGGCCGGTTCGATCTCGTCATAGACCACTTCACGGACTGTGTCGTGGACGAATTCATACTCGATGGAGCGCCCGGCTCGGCGCTGCTCCTTGAGCAGCCCCCGCTGCGTCAGCCCCCTCAGCAGCGGCTTGGCAGCTTTCCCCGGCCAAGCCCGCTTCAGCAGCTCCTGGTCAAAGCTGTGCCCGATGACTGCGGCCACCTGTAAGAGCTGGCGCTCGGGCTCGCCCAAGCGCTCCAGCCGTCGCCGGATGACCTCGCCCATCTCCTTGGGGATCATCAGCTCTTGATAGTTCACCGTGATCCCCTCGACGTCCGTGACCCACCTCCCCTGGTCATCGATGCGGATTACCCCGGCCTCAAAGAGATTTTGGAGCACCGAGAGTATGAAGAACGGGTTCCCTTGAGTCTCTCGATAGATCCTGTGGCTGAAGAGCTCCAGCTGGTGCAACCGGGGCGTCAGAGCCCGCAGCAGGCGCTCGACTTCCCCTGGGGATAATCCCTTCAGAGAGAGGACCCGGAGCCGCTTCTTCGCACGCCCTTCGCGGATCAGCGTTGCCAGAGGGCTTTGGAAGAGTTCTTCTTGGCGATAGGCCCCAAGGACCATCAGGGGGTGCTCGGCAAGAGAGGGGAGCAGATCGCTCAAGAACTCGATGGTAGAAGGGTCAGCCCAGTGCAAGTCATCCAGAGAGAGGACCAAAGCGGGTTGAGCCAGGGCGATGAGAAGCTGCAAGAGCCCCTGGTGGAGCCGCCGGCGCTTCTGCTCCCCGGACAGGCCAGAGGGAAGCTCCGGGAGCCTGGTGCGCAGCTCGGGCAGCAACTCAGCTACCTCCGCCAGCCAGCGCGACTCAAGGCGCTTGAGGTCTTGGGGGACTATCGCTTGCAGGCCCGCGCGCAACGCCCCACGGATCGGCTCATACGCCTGCAGAGCCGCAGCCTCGGAGCACCGCCCGTGGAAGACTCGTATCCCTTGGTGCTGCGCATAACTTGTCAGCTCCTGAAGGAGACGCGTCTTGCCCACCCCGGCCTCGCCGCTCAGCAAGACCATCCCTCCCGTGCCGGCCCGGGCTTTCTGAAGGAGATCTGCTAAGCAAGAGAATTCCCTCTCGCGCCCCACGAACGGCAGCTGCCCCAGCGGCTGAGGGGGCTTCACCGTCACCGGAGGGGGATAGCGGTCGATGCCAGGGACTGTTCCTCTCCGGATGTGCTCCCGCAACTCCTCTAAGGAGGGTGCGGGCGCCACTTCTAGCTCTGCCAGCGCCTCCTTACATTGCTGGTAGATCTGCTGCGACATGCCCGGCTCGCCGGCCAAATAATAATACACCATTAAGCGTTCATAGAGGCCTTCACGGTATCTCTCGATGAGCAGTGCCTGCTGCATGCAAGCAATGGCCCGCCACGGGCGCCCTAGACGGGCGTAGCACTCCGCCAAACGCGACAGCACCTCCAGATGCCTCTCCCGCCAGCTCGCCCGCCAGGCACTGGCCCACTCGTCATAGCGGTTCTCGGCCAAGTATTCCCCTTGGTAAATTCCGATGGCTGCCTCATATTCCTTAATAGCCGAGCCAAGTTGACCTTGCTCTTCCGCTTTCATACCCCGCTGATAATGGTCTGCAAACTCCTCGGTATCGAGGAGGCACTCTGCTTGCCGGTTGAAGCAATAGCCGTTGGGCACAGTGAGGATGTATTGAGAGTGCAAGCCTGATTTGAGATCCGGTTCTAAGCGGTGCCGCAGCTCCTTCACGCAGTTGCGCAAACGGGCCCGGGCCCGCCCAGGATCCGCCTCCGGCCAGAGATACTCGATCAACTGGTCGGAGAGGAACACCTGCCCGCGGGGGCTGAGCAGGATCTTCAAAAGATCTTGGCCTTTCTTACTCCACCCCTCTAGAGGAAGGCACACGTCATCGCGCCAGATGACGAACTTCCCAAACAGCTGGATTTTGAGGGCCATCTTTTTTAGAGTAGCACAAGTCTTCCAGGAGGGCAAAAGCATGGTTATCCTCAGACACCTGAAGCGCTGCTGGTCCATTGAGGAAGAGAGAGAGGCCCTCACCCCCAACCCCTTTCCCCCTCGCCCCTGCACCCTCTCCTCACCCTCACCCCCGTCCCCTCTCCCCTTCGAGGGAGAGGGGTGGAGGGGTGAGGGGAGAGGGGCTGGGGGTGAGGGCCAGGTTTGTGTGCGAGCGATAGCTCTTAGAATACTACGGACCTTTCGCCGAAGATCTTCGTCCCGATGCGCACGACGTTCGCGCCTTCTTCTATGGCGATCTTATACGTATTGCTCATGCCCATCGACAGATACGTCATCTCGACGTTGGGGATAGCGAGCGACTTGAGTCTGTCAAAGAGCTTTTTGGTCTCACGAAAGTACGGGCGGGCAGCTTCGGGGTCGCCAAAGCGCGGGCCCATCGTCATCAAACCCAAGACCTTCAGATGGGGCAACTGCGCGACTTCGCGAATGAGGGCTTCCGCGTCTTCAGGGAAGACCCCAAATTTCTGGGGCTCGCGCCCGCTGTTGACCTCTATCAAGACGGGCATAACTCTATTGAGCCGCGCGCAGTGCTTCTCCAGTTCTTGGGCAAGCTCTACTGAATCTAGTGTCTCGATCATATCGAAGATTTCAACAGCTTTTTTTGCTTTGTTCTTCTGCAGGTGCCCGATCATGTGCCACTGGGCACGCCGCCCCACTATCGAAAGAGCTCTCTCGGCCTCTTGCACGTAGTTCTCCCCGATGATCTGCACTCCCGCTTCGATGGCTTGAAGAATCTCCTGGGGGGAACGCCCCTTGGCCGCAGCGACCAAGCGCACCCCCGCTGGCAGCTCCGCTAAGATCTCTTTCACCCTCTCAGCGATCATGAGTGATTTACTCTCATCTCCAACCCTCAGCCCCTTTTCCCCCTCACCCCTGCACCCCTCTCCTCACCCTCACCCCCGTCCCCTCTCCCCTCCGAGGGAGAGGGGTGGAGGGGTGAGGGGAGAGGGGCTGGGGGTGAGGGCCTACCAATCTTGCAAGAGCTGAGTCAGTAATCGGACGCCGTAGCCCGTGGCGCCCTTGGGGTGATAGAGCCGGCTCTCGACATCGTAAGCGACCCCGGCAATGTCTAGGTGCGCCCAGGGGTACGAGACGAATTCTTTCAAGAAGATCGCGCCCACGGCCGCGCCGGCTTGTGGCCCCTTGTTCGCGCTGTTTTTAATGTCAGCAATTTCGCTCTTGATGATCTCTTTGTACTCGTCGTAGAGGGGCAGGGGCCAGACGCGCTCCCCCGTCCGCTGCGCCGCTTTCTGGATCTTCTGGGCAAGAGCTTCGTCATTGGAGAAGAGCCCTGCGGCTTCTTTCCCTAAGGCTATGGTGCACGCGCCGGTGAGCGTCGCCAAGTCTATCACGGCCTGGGGATTATACTTGTGTGCATAGACGAGCGCGTCGGCGAGCACCAGGCGCCCTTCGGCATCGGTGTTAGTGACTTCGACAGTTTTGCCGTTGGAGATTTTTATAATGTCTCCGGGCTTGAGGGCCTTGCCCGACGGCAGATTCTCAGCAGCAGCGATCACACCGACGACCGCGACGGGCAACTTCAAGAGCGCCACAGCGCGCATAGCTCCCACCACTGCCGCCGCGCCGCTCATGTCGTACTTCATCGCTTCCATCCCCTCGCGCGGTTTAATAGAAATCCCTCCGCTGTCAAACGTGATCCCCTTGCCCACAAGCACAATGGGCCGAGAATCTTTTGCGAGATTGTACTCCAGCACGATGAGCCGTGGCGGCTCGTCGCTGCCTCTGCCCACCGAGAGAATCCCACCCATGCCCAATCTCTCTAAAGATCCTTCGTCGAGGACCTCGCAGCGCAGCCCAAGCTCGCGCGCGAGCTCTTGGGCGCGCCGCGCCAGCTCGCGTGGCGGGAGGCTCTGCCCCGGCTCGTTTGCTAGATCACGCGCAAGACAGACAGATTCGGCTATGATCTGGCCGCGCTGCGCGCCTATCTGAAGCTGCTCTAGCTTCTCTGCGCTGCGCTCGATCAGGCGGAGACGCTCCAGCTTGACGGGCTCTTCAGGGCTTTTGAACTTTTCAAAGCGATAGAGCCCCAAGAGCGTCCCTTCGACGGTCGCTTGGGCGGCTATGTGGGGATCAAGTCCGCCGATGCCCGCTCCGTGCGCGATGGTCGTCAGCTCTGTGAGAGACTTTGCCGCGCGCGCCGCAGCCGCACTGATCTCACGGACAACGTCAGCGGAGAATTTTTCGCTTGGCCCAAGGCCCACTAAGAGCACGCGCTTGGCCCCGATCTTGCCATGCGTGCGCAGCCAGAAGATTTCCCCCTTCTTACATGAGAAATCGCCCTCGGTGAGTATCTCAGTGAGTGCGCCGTTCAGGGCTCTGTCTACTGCACCGGCGGCCCCGCCGGGTCGCTGGACCCCTTGAAAAATCCCAAGGCAGATCGCCTCTGTCTGGACCTGCGTGATGTCTCCTTGCTCCGTCACAATGCGCATGATCGCGATCACTCCTTCGGCTCTGCTCCGCAGAGCAAGTTTATCGGAGTTGGTCACATCTGCGCAAACTCTTATACTGATACATATCATCGTGGGGGCTGGCTCATATCATTGCGCGTGCGGGGGAGTTTTTTGGTAGAATGAAATCGAGCCGCTCGCAGCGATGCGAGCGCAGAAGCGAAGAATGGAGATCTCATGATCACTGAAAAGTTCATACTTGAGCGCCAAGACCTCCAGAAGCTCTTTGATGTCCTGCGCCAGCAGGGGTATCAGACCATTGGGCCCACCGTGCGCGAGGGCGCCATCGTCTACGACCAGATCGCTTCTGTCGAAGAGCTGCCCGTCGGCTGGACCGATGAGCAAGACGGAGGCAGGTATCGCCTCAAGAGACGGAACGACCAAGCGCTCTTTGGGTATGTGGTCGGGCCGCACTCGTGGAAGAAGTTCCTGCACCCGCCTGTCTTATCGCTGTGGAAGGCCAGACGAAACGGGAAGGGATTCGAGATACTCCCCAACGATAGCTCCCCTCCACCGTACGCGTTCATAGGCGTTCGGTCGTGCGAATTACACGCTATAGCGATTCAAGATCGCGTCTTTACCAACGGCAAGTTCGTCGATCCGCACTATCAAGCGCGGCGGGAGCAGGCTTTTCTCGTAGCGGTGAACTGCACTCAAGCTGGCGGCACCTGCTTCTGCGCCTCGATGAAGACCGGGCCCAAAGCTACGTTGGGATTCGATCTGGCCCTCACGGAGATCATAGATGACCAGCGGCATTATTTCGTCGTCGAGGTCGGCACGGAGAAGGGCGCAGAGATACTGCAAAAAGTGCCGACGGAGAGAGCCCAGCCTGCTGAGATTCAGACGGCTGAAGAACGCGTGGCCCAAGCAGCACACCAGATGGGCCGCCAGCTCGACACAACAGATATCAAAGACTTGCTCTATCGGAACTTGGAGCACCCCCGCTGGGACGAGGTCGCCACGCGGTGTCTCAACTGCGCCAACTGCACTATGGTCTGTCCCACTTGCTTCTGTACGACCGTCGAGGACGTCACGGACCTAACGGGCACTGAGGCCGAGCGCGTGCGCACATGGGACTCGTGCTTCACTATGGACTTTTCGTATGTTCATGGCGGGAGCGTGCGGGCGTCCGCGAAATCCCGCTACCGCCAATGGCTGACCCACAAATTAGCAAGCTGGATCGATCAATTTGGCACATCGGGATGTGTCGGCTGCGGACGGTGTATCACCTGGTGTCCTGTGGGGATTGATATCACTGAGGAAGTCCGCGCCATCCGCGAGAGCGAACCAAGCAAAGCCTGATTGAGAAAGGGGAGGATAGCCGTGGACACGCTCGAACGTCTGCTGGCGGAGCATCCGTTCTTTCAGGGGTTGGATCCGCGCTACATTCAGCTCATTGCTGGGTGTGCCCGGGAGGTCACCTTCAAGGCGGGGGAGTTCATCTTCCGCGAGGGAGATCCGTCGAATAAGTTCTGGTTGATTCGCAGCGGCAAGATCTCCTTAGAGGTCTTCGCGCCGGGGCGAGGGCCGATCATGATCGAGACTCTGGGCGAAGGGGACGTGATGGGCTGGTCCTGGGCCGTGCCGCCCTACAGAAAGCAGTACGATGCCCGCGCCCTGGAGCTGACGCGCGCCATAGAGTTCGACGCCTTGTGCATTCGCGGCAAGTGCGACGAGGAGCCAAAACTCGGCTACGAGCTCTTCAAGCGCTTCTCCCAGATCATTGGGCAGCGCTTGCAGGCCACACGAATACGACTCCTTGACATTTATGGTTCTCACTCTTAAGCCTCAGAGGGCTATCGCGGTGCAGAGCGACCCCATGGTGCCCACGCCCTATCGGTTGCGCAGGGTGCGGCGCGAGACCCCGGACACGTTTACCTTCGAGCTCGAATCGCTCAACGGGGAGGGGTTCTCGTTTCTGCCAGGGCAGTTCAACATGCTCTATCTGTTTGGGGTGGGTGAGGTCCCCATCTCGATCAGCGGTGACCCGGCGCGCCCTGAGGTCTTAGTGCACACTGTGCGCGCTGTGGGCACCGTCACTCGTCCGATGTGTAAGCTCAAGCCCGGAGATATTCTCGGGGTGCGTGGCCCCTTCGGGAGCAGTTGGCCCATGACGGAAGCTGTGGGGAATGATTTGATCATCGTCGCTGGGGGGGTGGGGCTCGCGCCGTTGCGCCCGGCGATCTATCATATTTTGAGCCATCGCGGGGAGTACGGCCGCGTCGTGTTGCTCTATGGCGCGCGCACCCCCGGCGATATGCTCTACAAGAAAGAGCTAGCTGAGTGGCGTGGACGGTTCGACGTGCAGGTCGAGGTCACCGTCGATGCCGCCAAGCCCGACGAGTGGCGGGGGAACGTCGGTGTGGTCACGACGCTCATCCCCAGGGCTCATTTCGACCCCTATCACGTGACGGCGCTGGTCTGTGGCCCGGAGATCATGATGCGCTTCACTATCCTGGAGCTTCAGAAGCGCGGCCTGCGCGACGATCAGATTTATATCTCCATGGAACGCAACATGAAGTGCGCCATCGGCTTCTGTGGGCATTGTCAGTACGGCCCCAACTTTATCTGTAAGGACGGCCCGGTCTTTCGGTTTGATACTGTAAAAGCGATCTTCGGAAAGCGAGAGATCTGATATGCCCAGGAGCAGAAAGCCCAAGGTCGCGGTGTGGAAGTTCGCCTCGTGCGACGGCTGCCAACTCAGTCTCTTGGATTGTGAAGACGAGCTGCTCGCGGTCGCTGGGGCTATCGAGATCGCCAACTTTCCCGAAGCGTCGCGGGCCGTGATCAAGGGCCCTTATGATATATCGCTCGTGGAGGGCTCGATCACGACGCCTCACGACGCTGAGCGCATTCAAGAAGTGCGCCGCGTCTCCAAATTTCTCATCACTATCGGGGCCTGTGCGACGGCCGGCGGCATCCAAGCGTTGCGCAACTTCAAAGACGTCAAGGAGTTTATCTCGATCGTCTACGCCAAGCCCGAGTATATCAGCACCTTAGAGAAATCGACGCCCATCGCTGAGCACGTCAAGGTGGACTTTGAGCTGCGCGGCTGCCCCATCAATAAATATCAACTTCTAGAAGTGATCAATGCGTTTCTCAACGGGCGCAAGCCCAATGTGTCATCCTACAGCGTTTGCGTAGAATGCAAGCGGCGCGGGACGGTCTGCGTGATGGTGGCCCACGGCACGCCGTGTTTGGGTCCGGTCACCCAAGCAGGCTGCGGCGCCATCTGCCCGGCGTATCAGCGGGGCTGTTACGGCTGTTTTGGCCCGAAAGAGACCCCCAATACTTCGTCGCTGAGCGCCTGGTGGCGCAAGCTCGGTGTCAAAGACCAAGACGTGGTCCGCGCGTTCCGGGGGTTCAACGCCTACGCTGAGCCGTTCCGCAAGGAGAGCGAGATCTATGAGCAAAAACAGTAAGACCATCAAAGTCGACTATCTGGCGCGGGTCGAGGGCGAGGGCGCGCTCTATATCAAGATCAAGGACGATAAAGTCACCGACGTAAAGCTGAAGATCTTCGAGCCGCCCCGCTTCTTTGAGGCTTTCTTGCGCGGGCGCAGCTTCACCGAAGCCCCGGATATCACGGCGCGTATCTGTGGGATCTGTCCCATCGCCTATCAGATGAGCAGCTGCCATGCGATGGAGGACGCCTGCGGCGTGAGAGTAGATGGGCAACTGCGGGCGCTGCGCAGGCTGATCTATTGCGGCGAGTGGATCGAGAGCCATGTGCTTCACGTCACTATGCTGCACGCCCCAGATTTTCTGGGCTACGAAAGCGCCATCCACATGGCCAAAGACCATCCCGATCTGGTGCAACAAGCCCTCAAGCTGAAAAAGATCGGCAACGAGATCGTCTCGCTCCTGGGCGGTCGAGAGATTCACCCCATCAATGTGCGCGTCGGGGGTTTTTACAGAGTCCCGACAAAGAGAGAGCTGCAAGGGCTTGTCGAAGATCTCAGATGGGCTCGCGATGCTTCGTATGAGCTTGTCCGCTGGACGGGCAGGCTCGATTTTCCCGATTTCGAGCAAGATTATGAGTTCGTTGCCCTCAGGCACCCCGATGAGTACCCCTTCAACGAAGGGCGCCTTGTCTCCAATAAGGGCTTGGATATCGCAATTCGCGAGTACGAAGAGCACTTTATAGAAGAGCACGTGGAGCACTCCAACGCGTTGCACTCGGTCATCAAAGGGCGCGGGAATTACTTTGTCGGGCCGCTTGCGCGATATAATCTTAACTATGACAAGCTCCCCCGCTCGGTGCAGCAAGCCGCCAAGGAAGCGGGCCTAGGCCCCGTGTGCACCAATCCGTTCCAGAGCATTATCGTGCGCAGCGTGGAGGTGCTCTACGCCTGTGAAGAAGCTTTAAGAATCATCAACGAGTACGAGATGCCGGAGAAGCCCTCTGTAGAGGTGCGCCCGCGAGCCGGGGTCGGCTATGGTTGCACTGAAGCCCCGCGGGGCATTCTCTATCATCGCTATCGCATTGATGATAACGGTGCTATTGTAGACGCCAAGATCGTGCCGCCGACCTCGCAGAACCTAAAGACCATCGAGAGCGATCTCTGGCAGTTTGTGCCTAAGAACATCGACATTCCCAAGGAGCAGTTGACATGGAAGTGCGAGCAGGCCATCCGTAATTATGATCCGTGCATCTCGTGTGCTACGCACTTTCTCAAGCTGCACATTGAGAGAGAGTCGCGCACAGAAATTTGACCAAAGTCATATTCTGAGTTGATCTCGGATATATCTTTTTGGGGCTGTATCGCGTAGACTCTTCATATCGAGCACAGAAGGGGGGATCTGGCATGGTGACTCGCCGATGGAGCGAGGAGGAGATTTTAGATCAGGCGGCGTGCGTGATGACCGAGTGCGGCGAGCGGGCGACGCGGTGCTTTGTCTTGCAAGTTGTGTTGGATGAGCTGATCGAGAGCGTGGGGCCGTGGAAGCTAGCGCACTTGATCGCGACCAGCAAGAACCAAGCTGCCGCCACGGCGTTGGGGAAGTATCTGGAGCAGAACTGGCCAGACTATGCCCACAAAGTGACCGAGATGCTCGAAGCGGCAAGCTGGAAGAAAGGGGAAGAAGAACTCGAGCGCGAATTTGGCGAGGATTGAAGCTTGTACGCTACAATATGAGCACCTATGAAGGCGATGGTGCTCACAAAGCTGAGTCGTCTTGAAGAGAACGCCGCTCCGTTGGAGTTTGAGACCCTGCCTGATCCCACTCCTCAAGAACGCGAGATTTTGATAAAAATCTCGGCGTGCGGCGTCTGTCACACCGAGCTCGACGAGATCGAAGGGCGCACGGCACCGTCACGGTTTCCCATAGTCTTAGGGCACCAAGTCGTCGGGCGCGTTGCTGAGCTTGGCCCTGGCGCGTGCGCTTTCAAACTCGGTGATCGCGTCGGCGTCGCCTGGATCTTCTCAGCGTGTGGGCACTGTAAGTTCTGCCGACGCGGCGAAGAGAATCTTTGCTATGACTTTACGGCGACGGGGCGCGATGCCCACGGCGGCTACGCCGAGTATATGACGGTTCGCGAAGATTTCGCCTATCCCATCCCCGAAGTCTTTTCGGATGTCGAGGCCGCGCCGCTGCTGTGCGCTGGTGCGATTGGCTATCGCTCGCTCAAGCTGGCACGCTTACAAGACGGGCAGAATTTAGGGCTGACGGGCTTTGGGGCTTCGGGGCACTTAGTCTTGCAGCTGGCGCGCCATCTCTACCCGAATACAAAAGTCTTCGTTTTCGCGCGCAGCGAGATTGAACGGGCGTTCGCCAGAGAGCTTGGCGCGATCTGGGCCGGCGACATCGGCGAAGAGTCTCCCGAAAGACTCGATGCGATCATCGACACGACTCCCGTCTGGCGTCCCATCGTCGAGTCGCTAAAGAATTTAGAGCGTGGCGGACGATTGGTCATCAACGCCATCCGTAAAGAAGACGCAGATAAGAGCGCGCTCGCGCAGCTCGATTATGCGACGCACTTGTGGCTGGAGAAAGAGATCAAGACTGTGGCGAACGTGGCGCGGCGCGATGTGCGCGAGTTTTTAGAACTTGCCGCGAAGATCCCCATCAAGCCCGAAGTACAGATCTACAAGCTCACCGAGGCGAACCAAGCGCTGCTCGATCTGAAGGCGCGCAAGATTCGCGGGGCCAAAGTCTTAAAGATAGAATAGAAGAGCGATGGTCGTCCGAGTCTATCCCAGCTATCTTGCTCTCTATGAGCGCGGAGAGCTCCGCCGTCGCGTGGAAGAAGCGCGCGGGCGCCTAGAAGCCTGCACGCTCTGCCCGCGCGTCTGCCGCGCTAACAGACTCAAGAACGAGATCGGCCAGTGCAACGTGGGTCGCTGGGCGTTAGTCAGCTCTTTTGGTCCGCACTTCGGCGAGGAGCGGGTCTTACGGGGCACGCGCGGCTCCGGCACGGTCTTCTTCGCCGGATGCAACCTGCGCTGCCAATATTGTCAGAACTACGAGATCAGCCAGCTCTTAGATGGGGCTGCCGTCACGGCAGAACGCTTGGCCCAAATTTTCTTAAGAGTCCAAGAGATGGGCTGTCACAATTTGAACTTGGTCACGCCCACGCACGTCATCGCGCAGATCTTAGAAGCGTTAGAGCTTGCGATCCCCCAGGGCTTCCAGCTGCCTATTGTCTATAATACGTCGGGCTATGACTCGGTAGCTGCGCTCAAGCTCCTGGACGGCATTGTAGACATTTACATGCCCGATCTGAAATACAGCGACTCGCAGATCGCTCAAAAATATTCGGGGATCGAGCATTACTGGGAAGTGGCGCGGGCGGCTTTTAAGGAGATGCATCGCCAGGTGGGCGACTTAGCCATAGAAGACGGGCTGGCGGTGCGCGGGCTGCTCATCCGGCATTTAGTGCTGCCCAATGGTCTAGCGGGTTCTAGAGAAGTGCTGAGGTTTATCGCTGAAGAGCTCTCGCGCGACTCGTGGGTCAATATCATGGCTCAGTATCATCCGGCGTATAAAGCTTTTGACTATCCGGAGCTGTCGCGGCGGATCACGTCTAAGGAGTATTGGGAGGTCGTCGAGCAGGCGCGCGCGCTGGGGCTGCATCGCGGGATTCCCTTGGAGTATGCTGATTAGGATGTCATTCGCCTCACTCTAAAATCCATTGGCTTGAGGGCTATCTGTAGGTCTTCTCAGCTCGAATCAGAATCGCAGCTATCTCAATGAGGCTCTGTGAGGGATCAAGCGCGAAGATAATACGATAGCGCCCCACACGCTTGCGCAAGGTGCCTCGAAACTTCCCGCTCTTAAGGGGTCGCACATCGCCTTTCAAGGGATCTTCCTTCATTTCTTCAATCGCTTGAGCTAATTGCTCTTGACGATCCCTAGGAAGTCGCCGGAATTGCTTGCGTGCCTCTTGGGAAAACCTATAGGTCCAACTCATTTTTCAGCTCTTCCCAAGTCACATAATCGCCACGTTTCAGCTGCTTAAAGCCCCTCTCCACGATCTTCTCTTCTTCTGGCGTTAAGGTGTCATCAGGGTCGACCAACTTCTTTGGTCGGATGACCACAGCACCCTTGGTAAGCTTCACCTCGACAAAGTCTCCCTCATGAAGATCCAACTCTTCGCAAATCTCTTTGGGGATGACCACTTGACGTCGCTGACCTAGCTTACTGATGTGCATAGCTTCCCTCCTTTTTGAATTAATTCTGTTGCTCATATTATCAGATTAGCAGATAGAAGAAAGGGCGTCAAGCACTTGTGCTCCTGGCGTTGCAAGCCCGCTGAGAAGTGACTCAACTGGAGTATGCTGATTGACTGGTGTTTGCAAGTCGGCTATTGGTCGCGTAAGCTTGCAACGGTGAATTCTCTCATGCGCCTCTGTCTCATTCCCTTGAGAGTCAAACCGAAAGATCCGACGGCGAACTTGCGCCATCTGGAGGAACGCCTCCACGAAGTAGCGCCCTATCACCCTGATCTAGTCTGCCTGCCGGAGTGCGCTTTGACCGGCTACTTATACGAAGTCGCCGATGTGCAAACTTTTGCCGAACCAATTCCTGGTCCCACAACAGAGCATATGAGCCAGCTCGCTCGACGATATAAGACTGTTCTTTGCTTTGGGTTGATCGAGACTGATGATAAAAATTTTTTTAACTCAGCGGTGCTGCTCGACCGTCACGATCGAATGGTCTTGCATCATCGCAAGATCTGCGAACAGCCGCCTTTCACCAACGGCCAGAGCGTCCAGACAGCGCAGACGGAGCTGGGGCGCTTGGCTGTGCTCATCTGCGGCGATCTCTTTGATGAAGATGCGACATCTCAGCTTGATAGCTCAGTAGATCTCTTGCTCGTCCCGATGGCACGAAGCTTTGACGGTCGTTCTCCCGACCCCGAGCGATGGCTGCGCGAAGAGCGCGAAATCTATCTCGATGGTGTGAAGGCCCTAGGTGTGACGACGGCCATTGTGAACGCCCTAGAGCTCGCCGAGCGGGAGGCGAGCTTTGGCGGCGCGCTCATCGTAGACCAAGATGGGCGTGTGCTTGCAGAATCCCCGCACGGCACGGATAGAGCTCTCATCTATGAGTTGTGAAGAAACGTTCCTATGGGGACTCTCAAGCCTCGACCAGCTCGATCAATACCCCTTGCATACCCTCAGGGTGAATGAAGGCGACTCTTCTATTCAAGAAGCCCTGACGTGGCTGCTCATCTATGAGCCTGATCCCTTGTGCTTTCAACTGGGCGAGCTTCCCCTCAATGTCCTCGACGGCAATGGCGATATGATGGATGCCTTCGCCGCGCTTCTGCAAGAACTTCGCGATGGGGCTCTCGTCACTGAGGGGCCGGATCAGCTCGATCTTCGATGCCCCCAGCTTCATCATGCAGACCTCGACGGCATAAGCCGTTATGATTTCGCGTCCAGACTCATGAAGCCCCAGAGCTCTATAGCGCCACAGGGCAGCATCGAGATCTCTCACCGCGATGCCGATGTGATCGAGTTTCATACTACCCCCATTCTATACTATCGCTACGGGCTCTTTGTATTCTCCGAACTCCTGACGGAAGACGTCACAGATCTCACCGACGGTGGCACAGGCTCGCACGGCCTCCACAATCGCGGGGAGGAGATTCTCCCCACTGTGTGCCTTCCTTCTGAGCCGCTCTAGGGTCTCCTGTACGAGGCGACTGTCGCGCTGCTGGCGCACTTGCTGCAGCCTTCGGATCTGCTTCTCCGTGATCTCCGGCGCGATCTTCAGGATCGGGGGAGTCTTGACCTGTTCCTCAGCAAAGATGTTCACCCCCACGATCAGTCTCTGCCCCTCTTGGATCTCTTTTTGCTTCTGGTAGGCGCTTTGCTCGATCTCGCGCTGCACAAAGCCCTGCTCGATGGCCTTGAGCATCCCCCCTAAAGCTTCGATCTTTTCGAGATATTCTGAAGCTCTTGCTTCGAGCTCATCGGTCAGCTTTTCTACATAATACGAGCCACCGACAGGGTCTATCGTGTCCGCTACGCCGCTCTCGTAAGCAATGATCTGCTGTGTCCTCAGGGCGATCCTCACCGATTCTTCCGTGGGCAGGGCTAAGGCTTCATCATACGAGTTGGTGTGCAACGACTGCGTCCCTCCGAGGACTGCCGCTAAGGCCTGCAGGGTTACCCGGATGATGTTATTCAAGGGCTGCTGAGCCGTCAGCGTGCTGCCGCCGGTCTGGGTGTGGAAGCGCAGCATCATCGATTCTTTCTTGGTGGCCTTGAAGCGCTCCTTCATAATTTTGGCCCACAGCCTTCTGGCGGCACGAAACTTGGCGATCTCTTCAAAGAAATTATTATCGCAGGAGAAGAAGAAGGAGAGCCTGGGGGCGAATTCGTCTACAGCGAGCCCTCTGGAGGTGACCGCTTCGACATAGGCTATCCCGTTCGCTAAGGCGAAGGCTAGCTCCTGGACGGCGGTGGCCCCCGCTTCTCGAATATGATACCCGGAGATGCTGATCGGATTCCATCGGGGAAGATTCTCTGCGCAGTAGATAATAGTGTCTGTGACCAGCCGCATGGAGAAGTCAGGGGGGAAAATATAAGTCTTTCGGGCGATATATTCTTTCAAGATATCGTTTTGGATCGTGCCTGCAAGCTGATGCGGGGGCACTCCCTGCTTCTCCCCGACTACGATATACATAGCCAAAAGAAGAGAAGCCGGGGCATTGATGGTCATGGAGGTTGAGACCTTATCGAGGGGGATCCCTTCAAAGAGTATTTCCATGTCCGCAAGGGAGCTGATGGCCACGCCGGCTCGCCCGACTTCCCCTTCAGCACGAGGGTGATCAGAGTCGAGGCCCATCTGCGTCGGCAGATCGAAGGCGACGGAGAGTCCAGTCTGGCCCTGGCTCACCAGGTATCGAAAGCGTTGATTTGTCTCCTCCGCGGTGCCAAAGCCCGCGTACTGTCTCATGGTCCAGAGCCGCCCCCGATACATAGTCGGATAGATCCCGCGAGTAAACGGATACTCCCCCGGATAGCCCAGCTTCTCTTCATAGTCGAAATCCCCTAGATCTTCCGGGGTATAGAAAGCCCGGATGGGTATCTTCGAGTCAGTCTCAAAGCGCTCTTTCCGCTCCTTCATCCTTCACCTCATTGGCCCTCACCCCCGACCCCTCTCCCCTAGGAGGGAGAGGGGTGGAGGGGTGAGGGCTTACGAGTATGCGACAGAGAAGTTGTCCCTTCTCGACCTCTTGCCCCTCGGTAACGCTCACTTCTTTTACTATACCATTGTAAGGAGATCTGATCTCGTTCTCCATCTTCATGGCGTCGAGGACCATGAGCCCGTCTCCTTCGTGGATCTCCTGCCCCTCGGTGACTGCTATCTTGACTACCAGGCCGGGCATGTTGGCTACTATTGCTGCGAGGGCTTCCTTGTGTGTCTCGTCTGATTTGGGCTTGCTCATATGCTGGAATGCCCTCATCAGAGCCTTGGAGACCTTCAGTTCGTAGTATCGGCCTGCCAGCTGGATGGTGTAAGCGCCCTCGCTGCCGCTCAAGTACAGATCCCTGATGCGATCCCCAAGGAATACCCTATAGAGCTTGCTCTGTGGCACTTCCATCAGCTCAGCTCTTATCTTCTTATTGTGAATCTTTGCCCAGCTGGTGCCTCCTTCTTCAAAGAGCTCGACTTCGATCTCCTTGCCGGCAACTTCGATAATATATCTCATCGCAACCAAGGCAAGTAGCTCTTCCAGCCATCCTCTGCTTCTTTTCTGTCAGAGTACCGTCGAACCCTTTCGCTTTTTCTCTTCAAGGCAGCGGCGATAGCCACGAGCTCCAGGTCTTCCTCGGGAATAGCTTCTGGGCTCAGCCTCTCGATGAAATCAGTAGAGTATCTCCCGTTTATGAAATCTGGATGGGCCATGACTCGCTTATGGAAGCCGATGGTCGTCTTGACCCCGTAGATATGAAACTCCTCTAAAGCCCGGCTCATCCTCGCAATGGCTCCAGATCTCCTCTCATCCCAGACGATGAGCTTGGCCAGCAGCGGATCGTAGTAGGGCGTCACTCTTTCCCCACGAGAGATCCCACAGTCTACGCGCACCCCGGGCCCCCCAGGCAGGTGCAGCTCCTCGATCAGTCCCGTTGAGGGATGGAAGCCGTGTTCTGGATCTTCCGCGTAGATGCGACATTCGATGGCCGCGCCCCGCAGCACGACGGCATCTTGCGTGAAAGAGAGCTTCTTCCCAGAAGCGATGCGCAGTTGCTCCTTGACGATATCTACGCCCGTGACCATCTCCGTGACGGGGTGCTCCACCTGAATGCGGGTGTTCATCTCGAGGAAATAGTATCTCTCGTTCTGGACGTCATATAAGAATTCCACCGTGCCGGCGCTGCGGTACTGACAAGCTCGAGCGAGCTTTACAGCCGCCTGGCCCATCTCTTCTCTGAGCTGTGGCGTGACGGCCGGCGATTCCTCGACGAGCTTCTGGTGCCTCCTTTGGATGGAGCACTCCCGCTCGCCAAGATGCACACAGTTCCCAAAGCTATCAGCGAGGATCTGAACCTCAATGTGTTTGGCCCAGGGGATGAACTTCTCCATATATACAGAGGGATCGCCGAAGCTCTTGGCTACTTCGGAGACAGCGCGCTCGAAGGAGCTCTTCAGCTCTTTCTCGTCAGAGATAATGCGCATGCCTTTGCCGCCCCCGCCCGCCGCGGCCTTGATCAAGACGGGGTAGCCGAGCTCTTTGGCCACGGCGAAGGCATCATCGAGATCGGTGAGTCTTCTTGTCATCCCCGGGATGACGGGGATGTTCTGCTCTCTGGCGGTTTGTCGGGCGGCGATCTTATCCCCCATGAGCCTCATGGAGCGTGGCGTGGGGCCGATAAAGATTAACCCGCTCTCCTCGACCGCCTCGGCAAAGTCGGCGTTCTCCGCGAGGAAGCCGTAGCCGGGATGGATGGCATCACAGCCGGCTCTTTTGGCTATCTCGATGATCCTATCCCCGCGCAGGTAGCTTGAAGACGCTGGGCTCTCCCCCACGAAATAGGCCTCGTCGGCTATTCTCGTATGCAAGGCCCCTGTGTCTGCTTCAGAGTAGACGGCCACGGTCTTTATGCCCAACTCCTTGCAAGCCCGGATGATTCGTACAGCGATCTCGCCTCGATTGGCGATTAAGACCTTCTTCAGCACAGGTGCTCCTTTCTGTGCTGGCCCTCAGCTGGCTTCGCCACCCCTCTCCCTCGAAGGGGAGAGGGGCTGGGGGTGAGGGCCT
>FWWL01005541.1_pt1 | contig 19515 bp, 16 predicted proteins | sample 2228331 | NCBI WGS metagenome assembly FWWL01 (sample SAMEA103939775, study PRJEB20133) | metagenome | reverse complement strand
ATTGCTCTCCGCGTTCAGGTCCCTAAGGGTCAGGGATTTGAGGAAGTTCTGGACCGATGTGCTCTGATGAGATTACAAATGAAATGTGGACACTACAATGAGGTAATAGAAATTGCAGAACATTTACTCGAAGACACAAAATATGCTTCTATCCGAAGTGAATGCTGGAAAATCCTCTCAGAAGTTTATCGAAAATTAGAAAAAACAGATGAAAGGGAACGAATTCTTCTTCAATGGGCAGGGGAAGAACCTGAGAATATATATCCAAAAATTGAACTGGCTAAAATCTACGAACATCAACAAAAACAACTGGAACAAGCACTCTACTGGACAGAACAAGCACTGCAATCAGAACCTTCCAATCATCAAATTCTCAAAAGAAAAGAACGCCTTTTGCGTAAAATACAAACTACTCAAAATTTAAGTTACGATGATTAGAGTATCTGTCTGTCTACAATAGGTTGTGTGGTAATATTTTTCTAATAAGGAAATAAAATCGTAATCATTCAGAGGTCTCTATTCTTTATTTCCTTTCTGCCAGGGGCAATCTACACATCCCGGATGTAGGGCACAACCTGTCTTATACCATTGTATAAGAGCCTGTTGCTCAAAAAACTTCAACGGTCTGTGAGGGAATAAAAACTCCGCATGAGTTTTCATCCTTTTTAATAGCCAATGATTATTCTCTCCAGGTAGTCGGTAATATAAACTCCATACCTTTTCTTCTCTCTGTCCCCAAAGTCCTTCCTGAATACTGAACAAGAAGAAAGGCAACAGGATATTTCCTAGAATAGAATATATTCGCTCTCTGCCGATAAGAGAATGTGGATTCCGTCTTCGTTGCATTTCCCAGCCTGTATAATAGGACCAATAATAGTGCTGTGTATAGAAATATTTCTCCCATAAAGTCCACGGCGAAGAATCTTGAAGACTTTTTTCTCCTAAAGAATACAAAAATTCCGATAATGAACCTTCTACCTTAGATAGGAGACCTATCATACCTGCAATGCGTAAAGCAGGACTCGCATAAGGGTATACCGAGGAAATACAGTAGATGCTATCTTCATGAGGTTTTTCTATAGGAGGAATCCATTCCTCATTCTGACACCGAATTCCCTCCAGAATCAGAGCATAGGGATTTTTTAATCGGACCCCTTCCTGAAGATAACCAATCGCATGCAAATAAACAGATTCCAGAATCCTCAGGTCTTCTTCCAGCATCTTCTTTGCATACGAATAAGGAAGGCTCAGGGCTAATTGTTTATATGTAGGGGCATATTTCGTCCCCATTCCCAAACTATAAAAAAGAAACTCGTAAATAAGTTCATCCAGTGAAACTTCACGAAAACGAATTTTCATCTGTTCTATTCTCTGAAATACCCTCTGCTGTGCTAATATACGAACCAGAACATCATAATCAAATTGAATTTGCTCTAAACAGGGAGGGAAATCTGTGGTTGTAAGGATTGTCTCCAAATTTGCATTGGAAATACTAACAGAATTTCCCGATGGCATATAGCAATCTGATAAAACCAATGTGGGAATAAGATGCCCGTTAGAAGTAATTGCTCCACGAAAATTTTTCTCCCGGGTCAAAACAATATGCAATAAAACCCGGTTATACCGGATATCTCTGTTATGACCATGCTCGTACCAATCGCTACCTTTTTGATGAATTTCTATATCTCCCCTGAATGGAAACCCATTAATTTCTACCAATGCCTCTTTAAAATCTGGTCCTCCAAAAAGATTATGGTACCCGGGTGATAAAATACGGACTCTATATCCTTCTTCAGTAATCCATTCCTTCCCTATAGGAACATTTTGTAGCCATTCTTTTTGAAAATCCCATTCTTTCTTCTTTTCTACATAGAAATATTCTTTCCCTGTCTCTTCTCTTACATATATTCTACAGGAACCCGTTTCCATTCTCCGTCTTTCCAATCTACGCGTTCACAATGAATACCATCTCTGCTAACCTCATATACCAGATAATGATGTACCTGATGTTCTGTATCCAGACGATTCTCCAACCGAGCACCACCACCCGCGCTTATAGTATATCTTACCCCATCTATTTTTTTAGAAACAAACCCATGAACATGTCCCATAAATACTTCTGTAACATTATTCTCTTTCATTATTTTGTAAAATTTTTGGGTTCGCCAGCGGACTCCCCTCCCTTCTTCCGTATGTACAAACACCGGAAGGTCCTCCGGAGGTTTATGCATAATTATAAAACGATATTTTACCCCTCCCCTTTTCAGAGATGTATTTAAAAATCCTAATTGCTCATTTGTAAAAGACCAGAAAGAGTTGTTATTAAAGCCAATAAAACGAGCGGAACCATAATCAAAACAAAATCGGTCGGTACGATAAATCCTCAGAAATGCAGTATATTTACGGTCGGGGCCTTCTTCATGGTTACCGGGAACAGGAATCACTGGCACAGGATAAATTAATTCCACCATTCGTAGGTGATGTGCCAGGTACTCCTCCACTCTCCCTCTACGAACAATATCTCCTGTCATTAAAACAAATAATGGCTTCTCATCGGCAATGGATAAAATAATATCCCGAGCAACCCGATAATCTCCCCTTGTATCTCCGAAAACTGCGAAACGAAACCTTCCATTTTCTACAGAAGTATTTTCTGATAATCTTTTTATAACATCAGGGAGATTATGTCTTTGTGCATATCGGTCTAACTTTTTTAAATCCATCTCTAGCAGGAATTCTCTTTTCCTGCTCAAGGGAAATCCTCTCTTAAAAAAGTCATACCAATTATCTAAAAAATCCATATTTTTACCTACAAGAATTTCAAAACCTCTCCGGTATCTAACACTCCAATACAGCGCCTGTATCTGCGCTGGTAACAAATTTCTGATACCTCTTGAGCCAGCCAGTAAGTTTCCTGTCGGGAGGAGGTGGAAGTTGTTCTCTTCTACGGGCTAATTCCGCTTCATCTACTAACAAAGTAATTTTCCTCGCTGGTATATCAATTTCAATCATATCTCCATCTTTGACCAGGGCAATGGGTCCACCTGCTGCTGCCTCAGGACTTACATGTCCTACACAGGCACCACGTGTTCCTCCCGAGAATCGTCCGTCCGTAATCAGACTCACGGAGTTTCCTAAACCTTTGCCCATAATTGCAGAGGTAGGTGCTAACATCTCACGCATCCCGGGACCTCCTTTCGGACCTTCATAACGGATTACAACCACATCTCCTGCTTTTACTTTGTCGTTCAATATTCCTATCATTGCTTCTTCTTCACTCTCAAATACGACTGCTGGACCTCTATGTTTCAAAATGGACGGGTCTACTCCTGCCTGTTTTACAACCGCACCTTTGGGAGCCAGGTTCCCAAATAAAACTGCTAATCCACCGGTGGGGCTATAAGCATTCTCTAATGTGCGAATTACTTCTGTATCTTTAGAACGACATCCCTGGATATTTTCACCCAAAGTCTTCAAAGTCACCGTTTTACAATCCAGATGTAGTAATCCTTCCTTACGGGATAATTCTCCCAGTATCGCAGATATTCCTCCTGCTCGGTACACATCCTCCATGTGATATTGTGAGGAGGGAGAAACTTTACATATATTGGGTGTGCGGGAAGATATTTCATCTATTCGTGCAAAAGGATAATCTATTCCTGCTTCACGGGCTATTGCTAATGTATGTAATACCGTATTGGTAGAACCACCCATTGCCATATCCAGAGCAAAGGCATTATCAATCGCCTCACGAGTAATGATATCTCTCGGTTTCAGGTCAGCCTCAACTAACTTTAAAATCTGTTCTCCCGCTTTCTTAACCAAATCTTTTCTTTCAGGAGTGTCGGCAAGTATGGTACCATTCCCCGGCAAGGCGATTCCCACCGCTTCACAAAGGCAATTCATAGAATTGGCTGTAAACATACCCGAACAAGAACCACATCCCGGGCATGCATTTTTTTCTAACTCTTCCAATTCTTTATCGGTTAGTTTCCCTTGATTATATGCCCCCACACCTTCAAATACACTAATCAAATCCACAATCTTTCCATCCTTCAAACGACCTGCACGCATAGGTCCACCCGAGACAAAAATTGTAGGGATATTACATCTTACTGCTCCCATTAACATACCTGGCACAATCTTATCACAATTAGGAATACAGACCAAACCATCAAAAGGATGTGCCTTTACCATAGTTTCCAGGCAGTCCGCAATCAACTCTCGTGAAGGAAGACTGTATTTCATTCCAGCATGACCCATTGCAATACCATCATCCACACCAATCATATTAAACTCAAACGGTATTCCTCCTGCCTCTATAATCGCCTGTTTGACAATTTCCCCTAATATATTCAAATGAACATGGCCGGGAATAATCTCCACAAAACTATTACAAACACCTATAAACGGTTTGCTGAAGTCTGTGGGACTTTTGATTTTACCTGTCGCCCATAACAATGAGCGATGAGGTGCCCGTTCAAATCCTTTCTTAAAAATATCACTTCGCATAAATAAATTCCTTCTCTTATTAGGTTTCAATTTAAAAGATAAAAAATTTTATCATATATACTAAAATAAAATAAAAGGGAAAGTTTTGTGACACTTATCCATACAAGAGAATTACCTGATAATTTTGACCTGTTTTTAAGTAGAATAACTCAGGAATATAGATATTATTTTGGAAAGTATATTGAAGAATATCTCCCTCTATTGAAACCTACATATTACACATATTTACTGAAAAATCCTCTTATAGAATGTCTTCTATACTCCCCAACCATAAACAATCCTACAGGTCTTATTATTTCATCATGTAATCAGGAAAATACTCGCCGACAGGTGATTCTTTTCCAGTATATTGAAAATACCTGTTATGAAAAAGTTGAACTATTTATCAAAAAGGTTTTCCACTACTGGCAAAGTCAGAATATACAGGAAATCATTTTTGACATTCCTACTTCAACTTCATTTCATCTCTCTTCCATATTATGTCCTTTCCCCTTTTATCGTATCCCTCGTGTAATTATGGTAAAGGAAATCACACAAAGGAAATTTATTATAGATTACGATGAAAACATTCATCCTCTCTCTGAAAACGATATTCCCCTTTTATGGGAATGCCTTTTCTATGCTTACACCCCTCATTCCTGGGCAAAACTTCACCCCGAAACTTATGATGAAAAAGAAGGAATCAAGTTTCTTCATGAACTTATACATTTCTCAACACAATTCCCTACAGGACTTCAATATAGGCTAAATAATCAATGTGTAGGAGTCTTACTTGGAAATATTACTGGCGTAAAAACTGCGACGATATTTCAACTGGCTGTCCATCCCTCATTTAGAAGAAGAGGTATTGCCACTACTTTGTTCCAGACATGGCTTTCTTTGTTATATCAGTTTGGAATTAAAAACATATTTTTATGGACACACTTAACAAATCCCGTATTAAAACTTTACTTAAAAGAGCAATTTCATCCTTTGTATGTCTACCCATCTTTCTACTATACCCCTGAAAGGAATCATCATGAACGAACTATTGATTAAATTAAGAAATCCATTTACATGGCTTATTTTATTACCTATCCTATTACTCCTCTGGTTCTCCTGGATATTCATTTCCCCCTTTTTTGTTCGTGCCACCGCTTACAAACAATACATCCAGGACACCACAACAGGATATATCATATTACAACCTTACAAAATCCAAAAATATATCCGTAAATTGGCTCCTACTGCGACCCGCTGGATAAAACAAATCCCAAGAGTAACTTCATTACAACCCGGACCCATTCGTTTAGATTGGTTTCATAATCTCCCTCGCGAATTTTCTCTCCTTTTTGATTACATCCCCGGAACCGGATTTGAAACACATCTAATTATTCGGGAAAAAAGAAACAGTACCGCCTTTATAGAAGAACTCAATTCCTCCCGTGTTCTAAACGAATTCTGCTTTATTAACTGGCGGACACCTATAACTTCCAATGTAAATAAGGATATATGGATAAATGAAGGGTTTATCTATGGAAAAAAATCTTTTAGTAATGATAATCCTCTCATTTCTAATCCCATACAATTAAAGAACAAACATTTCCTGGAAATACTATGGATAAATCGTGACCAGAATGCGGATATTATCCTTGAGTCCCTCGTTCGTTGTTTTCCAAAACTTAATCATATTCACTTGCCTACATGGCAGGTAGGACTACAAAACACAGCTTGGATATATCTTTACCTAAACCTTATCCAAGACAATTTTGTCAATGGAGAATTAATTATTTGTCCACATTCTTCTGCTGATAACCTAAAAATCAGAGAGAGTATTTCTACCCTAAATGACTGGATACAATCACAACTTCCATCTCCCATGCAATTGAAACTCATAGAAATTTCTCAGGTAGAAAATCTAACCTGGGAAATCCAATTTTATGATTTTGAACCACATCTAAAAAGAGCTCTCGGGAACTTCTCTGATTAAACAACAAAGTTGGAATATCATTTCAAACTGCTGTAAAATGTATATCCATCACAAATAGAATGTTCTACAGGAGAAAAGGAAATATGAAGAACACTTCTTTCAAAAAGGGTTGTTTTATTGCCATTCTTATTTTTATCTCAGTATTTATACTGGTTACCGCAATAGTCGTATGGCAGATTAGTAAAAGTTATGGACTAACCCGTGCTCCTTATACCCCTATACCAGAAAAAATCCCCAATAATGCCACCTGTCAGATGGTTCTCAGAATCCCACCTGCTTTACCTATCTTGGAAAGAGTCCTCCCCTGGGAACAAATCAAAAACAATACCCCCATACCCAAACCTGAAACAGTGATACCTATGGTACTGCCTTATGAATTGGGGTTCTGGGCTACTACGGAATTTGCACGAAACCAGGTTTCTTTTACGCTATCTATCAATGAAAAAAGATTAGGTCCAATCGTGTATGAATGGCTACAAAGTGCTCAACCCTGGCGAGATATTGAACAAATTCAATGGGACAACAGTGGACTACAATATCCCCAACGAGGTTATTTATCTCTTTCAGGCTCTATCAAAATCCCGGAAGGCGTAGAAGAACGCGTGGTCAAAGACTGGAAAACAGGAAATAAAAACATCTCAAAACTCAATTTACAATCCAGAGACCTGTGTGAGATACAATTAGACCTCTCAAATGGAGATTTTCTTGTCTGGACTTCCTGTATTCTAAATGCACAGGGAGTAAACTGGGAAGAGGAATTGAAAAACAATCAGTTTGCAAGCATGATTTATGAATTGGTAAAGAAACTCATGAAAATGAATATAAACATCAACCCTACAAATACCCCTGATGAATTGGATGTAAAAGTAATTATAGAAGCAGAACCGGAAGCACAGGCACAATTGGAGTTTTTTATCGGTGGTATGGGTTTCCCTATGCTACAAGATTACTTGAAAAACCAATTCGGAATGATATTAGAAGGAAAATTATCCTGGGATAATAATCTAAAAGCATTAGCAGGAAACTTAAAACTAAAGAATTACGAAAACTTTCTCAAAGCAAAACTTTCATCTCTCATCAAATAATTTTCAAAGGAAGTAATATATTTGAGACCTCTGAATAATTACGATTTTATTCCCTTATTAAAATAAGATTACTACACCACCTATTGAAATGATAGTTTGAACCTTTTTACCTTTTACCCTGTCTTATTTCGTTCTACTACGCACATTCTTCATTTTGTGATATTCTAAAGTTTTTTATCTCTCACCACAGAGAACACGGGGAAGTATGGAGAACCACAGAGGGTATAAATTATTTGGGCAGGTTTGGAACCTGCCCCTACATTATCCTTATCCTTTTGTGTTTTCTCTTTGTGTCCTTTGTGGTGAACAATAGTTACTTCTGACAAAGTGAATAAATGAATGACGAGCATGAAAACAACGAACCCAACCATCCAGACCCCTCTGTGGCTCTCCATAAATCTCTGTGTCCTCTGTGGTTAATAAAAAGAATCAGATGATAGAACCTTATACCCTTTCGGTAAAGGCAAAATAAAGGAGGAAGGAATAATTAAGAACAATATTCCAATATGTTAATGTAGCTTATCCTTATGATATGTATGGTATGTATTCAGAGGTCTAATTTGTTAATAAGGAGTTATTTTATCCTTCTAAAGGTTTACGTCCTTCCAAAGCCTGTCGTAAGGTATAATCATCTGTCAACTCCAACCCTGCACCCATAGGAACTCCATGAGCAATCCGAGAAACTTTTACCCCCGTAGGTTTTAATTGATTGGCAATGTATAAAGCGGTCGCCTCCCCCTCACTTGTAGCACTGGTAGCAATAATAACCTCTTTTACCTGTCGGTCTATAACCCTTTGAAACAATCGCGATAATCCCAGTTCCTCCGGACCTACCCCATCTAAAGGACTTATCAAACCATTCAATACATAATACTTACCCCGATATGCTCCAGAACGCTCAATCGCCATGACTCCAGAAGGCTTTTCTACTATACAAAGTAATTCATTATCCCTCTCCGGAGATATACATATTGCGCAGGGGTCTGTATCGCTAAAGTCTCGACATTCTGAACATCGTCTTATTTTTCTCTTCACATCTGAAATGGTATTTATAAATTCTTCAATCTCTTCATCGGAAGAAGCCAGGATATGCATTGCATATCTCTCCGCTGTCTTTTTCCCTACCCCGGGCAATTTACGAAAAGCATTTACCAGCGATTCAAACAGTTGATTATTGATTAACATGGAGTATAGTGGTCAATCGTTATTCGTGGTAACCGTTATTTTTAATCTTGCTGAACTTCCGATAACAATTTCTTGCGTATCTCTGCCCATTCCTTATATTTCTCTTCACGAGTAATCACATCTATACGGTCAAGGAAAACCAATCCCTGCAAGTGGTCATACTCATGCTGAATAATCCGAGCCAAAAAGTCCTCCGCTTCAAACTCCAATTTTTTTCCTCTTGGACTGTACGCCCTTACTTTAATTCGGGAAGCACGTGGAACAACCGCATATACTTTGGGTAAACTCAAACAACCTTCTTCTCCTTCTATCCGTTCACCCTGCAAAATCAAGGTCGGATTTATCAAACACATCGGCTTGGACTCCGGCTCATGAACTACTATGATTTGCTTTGAAATCCCTACCTGCGGACCCGCAAGACCCACACCTTCGTAGGTTATCATAGTCTCAAACATATCCTGGGCTAAATCCATCACATCAGAAGTAATTCTATCAAAGGGCTCCGCTACAGTGGTTAATGGGTCATCTGGATATAACACTAAATCTAAAATCGCCATCGTCAATTCCTTCTATATCACCTTTTACTATTCATAACAAAAAACTCAATTTTATCCTTCCTTAAAAATTGCTATATTATATCAAATTTATACTCTTTTTGTCAATAACTATTATATTATTAATTTTATTCCACTTTTTCAGGTTTTCACATCACCGTTTACAGAATTTATTCACCTTTCAATTTCTTTATTAACGATTCCACCATACGATAGGTTTCACCCTTCTTCTGCAACTCCTGTTCTACCCGCTCACAAGAATGTAACACTGTTGTATGGTCTTTGCCTCCAAATAACTCACCGATATAACTCAACGAAAGACTCGGTATCAATAACCTGCATAAATACATCCCTATCTGTCGTGGTAATACATATTGTTTCTTTCTACATCTCCCTTTTAAGTCTGCCAGACGAACATCAAAAACTTCCGCTACCGCACGTAGAATGGTATCCGGTGTAACACTGGCTATTTGACTTCGGTCTTCTATATCTCGAACTACCTGCTCCGCTTGCTCCAATGTGATTTTATTACTACCCCGAAGTTTCATCAAAGCAATAACTCCGTTCAATGCCCCTTCTAATTTGCGAACATTGGATGTTACCGACTGGGCTATATACTCTAATATCTCATTATCCAAATCATAACCTTTCTGCATCAGTTTGCTCTTTAAAATAGCCACTCGTGTTTCAAAATCGGGAGGCTGAATATCTACCACCAACCCCCACTCAAAACGCGAGACAAGCCTGCTTTCCACTCCCCGAATTTCTTTCGGGCTACGGTCGGAAGAAAGTACTATTTGTTTATGCTGGTCAAACAACTCATTAAAGGTATGAAAAAACTCAATCTGTGTTGCTTCTTTGTCTGCTATAAAATGAATATCATCAATTAAAAGGATATCAACCTTACGATATTTGGCTCTAAATCTTGACTGACTCCCCTCGGAAATGCTCATAATCAATTCATTGGTAAATTCCTCTGAAGTCACATACATTACCTTTTGCGAACTATCCCTCCGAAGTAATTGATGTCCTATTCCCTGCATTAAGTGAGTCTTTCCCAGACCGGTCATACCATAAATAAACAACGGATTATAATTCCTGCCCGGACTTTCTGAAACTGCCTTCGCAGCAGCATAGGCAAACTCATTCCCATGCCCTACCACAAAGTTTTCAAATGTATAATTGGGATTCAACCGTATTCCCCGTAGGACAGTAACTCCTCTCCTTTCTTCCTTCTCAATGGAGGGCTCTTTTATACGAGGTATTGTAACAGTTTCCGAAAATTTTTCTACAGTTTCTTTAGATTTATCTTCATTCTCCGGCTGAATACAAAAATCCACCGTAATCTCTTTTTGAAACACATCACGAATAGCATTCATTAAGGTTTCCTCACACCGCTCCCTCAGCCAGGAAAGGAAAAACTCGTTGGGAACAGATAAAACCAAACGCTCACCGTCAAATCCATTAAAAGACACATGTGAAAACCAGTGCTCACATAAATCAGGCTCCAACATATCTTCAAGACGGTCCATCACCTGAACCCATAAAGCATCCTCTGTTTGAAAAGACATATTTTCTTTCCTTATTTATTTTTTTATTTATTAAAATTTTTAAACTTCCAACTAAATCCAATAAAGAAATAACACCCTCCTACTCCTCCTCCTTTACCCGATTCCATAATTCTTCCAGATATTCCAGTCGTTCCTGAGGACGCTCTGGAAGAACGGTTATCAAGGATTGAACTTTTTCCCAGCGTCTACGGAATGTTTCGTAAGAGATAGAAAGACACTCCAGAGGGTCTAATTTTAAATATTGAGCAAGATGTAACGAAACCAGATATAAATCTCCTATCTCTTTTTTTAATTTTTCAACATCCTGAGAAGTTATCTCCTTCTCAATTTCATCCAGTTCCTCACGAATCTTCTCCAGAATACCCCCTGCACTACTCCACTCAAAACCCAATTCACTTGCCTTCTGTTGTATATCCAGAGCCTTGCAAAACAACAGAGAAACCCAATCATTATTTCCTGTTTTACCACACAAATTAGACAACTTCGCTTCCTTATCCGTATCAGTTACAAATGATTTCTCAAATATACTTCCCACAATAACTCCCCTACACCCAAAAAATTTTGATTTTTTCATAAGACTAAATAATAAATATAACACGAAAAAAAATTAATTTCAACAAACATTTTTTTATTTTCATAACCATTTGTTTTACAGAGATTTAAACATTCACCAGCGGGCACGCCTAAAAATATTCACATACACATATACATAAATATATAAAAATATAAATTACTATATATAAACTTATATATAGTGATATAAATAAAAATAGGTATAAATAACTAATAATAAGTTTTTATGCGGTTGAATTGCCCACCGCTGTGCCTCTCAAAAATTACAAGGCAGATGCCCAGTGGATATAAGAAAAACCATAATGCCCTCTTAATGTATCCACACACCTTAATACTCTACGCATTCTCTCTTCCTCCGGAAAATAAAACAGTTTCTCCTGTCTGTCCGAGATTTTAAGTTCGGAAAGCATAACCCCTACCAGCCGAACTTGATATTTTCGCTCCTTAGCCTTTTCTATAAGAAAAGGTAAGGCGGACATAAAATCTTTATCCAGAAAAGTGTGCCTCGGAAAAGAATATGAAAATGTCTTCGTAACAAAATCTGAATAACGAACCTTCAAAGTTATCCTTCGTGCTTCCATTTCCTTCTGCCTTAGTTCATAAGTGCAGGCTTCCAGCAGTTTTACAATTTGAGTTGTAATCATTTTCCAGTAAATCAAGTCATTCTCAAAAGTAAGTTCCCGAGAAACAGCACGAGGCACATCCAGCCACCCCCATCTTTCTACATCTCGTCCTCGTGACCATTGAAAAACATGAAATCCATAACTCAATCCAAATATTTCTTCCAATTCATCTAAAGAAAATTTCCAGATTTGTCCGATAGTATATATACCTAAGGAATGGAAAATTTCTTCCGCCTTAGGTCCCACTCCAGGTATATTACGGACGGGCAAAGAAGATAAAAATTCTCGTTCTTTCCCGGAAGGAATCGACAGATACCCATCCGGTTTTGCCTGTTTCACTGCCATTTTGGAAAGTATATAAGTAGACCCAACACCCACTGTACACGGTAGTCCTAATTCCTTTCGTAAAGTATCTTTTAATTTTCGTGCTAAATTATCCTCAGAACCAAACAGACGAATACATCCAGTAATATCCAGAAAAGACTCATCTATTGAAGCCACCATTACTTCAGGACAAAAATTCCGGAGCATTTCCACCACCTGTTCTGAAACATGAACATATTTTTCATAATTCCCCGCAATCAAAATACCCTCCGGGCATTTTCTCCGCACCTCTCCTACGGGCATACCAGCAGAAACTCCATATCTTCTCGCCTCATAAGAGGCAGATGACACTACGCCTCTTGGACTATCTACCTTCGTGACCACGATAACAGGCTTACCGCAAAACTCTGGATGTTCCGCCTGTTCCACCGATGCAAAGAAAGCATCCATATCTACATGCAGTATCCGCGTTTTCATATTTATAATTCTCCTATATCATATATAGTGAAAATATTTTCACTATATAATTATATCTTCTTCTCTCTAAAATAGCAACTTCTCATTTCTATCTTTCTTTAAAAATTAACTTGAAAAAAGATATAAAAGAGGTTGAAAATGAACCCTTAGTTGCGATATGCTTTTGGCTACTTTATGAAAAAATAGGTAATAAAAAAATAAAACAAAAATCAGGAAAGAGTTTTCTTCTATGCCAACCATTAAATACATCTGTCCTCAGTGTGGTAAAAAGTTTGTAGAATGGGGTGCTCAAAAATTTAACTTCAAATGCCCTAATTGTCATGATGTAGAACTGCAACGCATTGGTATCAGTAATAACCAGATTATAGCCACTCCCAAGATACGAAGAAAACCACGACTCATTGAAGACGAAGGCGATATAGAATTTCCAGAAGGCTATGACCAGGAAGAAGAACTGGAAGATTTTGGTGTGGCAGATGTCCCCCTCATAGAGGATGAAGAAGTTCCGCTTGACGAGGAAGAACTACCTCCTGATGAAATACTTCCCGGAGATTCAGAGGAACTGGATGAACCATTAGACAGTGAAGAAGAATAACTTTTTGGCTTTTCTCTACATCTTATAAAATTATAATCGAGACCTCTAAATAATGACGATTTTATTCCCTTATTAAAATAATATTACTACACAACCTATTGAAATGATAGTTTGAACCTTTTTTATCTTTTACTCTGTCTTATTTCTTTCCACTACACACATCATTCATTTTGCGATATTCTGAAGTTTTTTCTTTTTTACCACAGAGAACACGGAGAGGCACAGAGAACCACAGAGGGACTTACATACCTTCTTTTATTCACCCCCCAGTCCATTGTCTATCGTCTATCTTTCTTTATATATCCAGAATTACCCTACCCAATCCATTCATGCCTTCTTTGTGTCCTTTGTGATGAAAAATAGTTACTTATGACAAGGCAAATAAACAAATGAAGAGCATGAAAAAAACGAACTAAACTATTCCAATCCCTCTGTGGCTCTTTATAAATCTCCGTGTGCTCTGTGGTTAATAAAAAGAGTCAGATGATAGAAACTTATTCTCTTTCCGCAGAGGCAAAACAAAGGAGGAAGGAATAATTTAAGAATAACATTTCAATAGGTTATTATAATAATGTAGTTTATTCCAATGAGACTTATGGTATTTTTTCAGAGGTATCAATCTTCAAATCTTGTTATTTTTCTTTACTACCTTGAAATTCAGGCTTTAAATACAGGGTTTGGGCGGGGTCCAAGCGTACAGATTTTCTTTTCTTTACCCAGCCTACGATTTGCACGGATAACCATTCCGCTCCGTACTTGAAACCGAACTTCTCCCAGACTCTTACTACACCATACCAGAATACTAATACCAGTAATATAAATGGAACGATGTACAAAGGATTCTTCGGAAATTCTGTTGGTGAACCAATTAACCACATATAAATTCTACCTAAACTTACCGCGACAGGACCTTCCAGCAGAAATATTGTTAACGCTACCATACTAATCCGTCGTAGAGCAGTAGTATACTTTCCCCACCACGCACGATTTTCCATAGTAGTATATTCCATAATCCCAATTAAATAAGCAGTTAACATAAGCATCAAACCCACATCTAATATCTGGATTTTAAATGGAAGGGGAGATTGGGCAAACTCCACCGGTTTCAACCCATAACTCCACATTAACAAACCAGCCAGGAGAACAAACGAAATCCCCAGACCATAACCATAACCCCGTATTTTAGATAAACTCACCTGTTCCGATAAGGCGATTCCAAATACCGCACCCAGATAACCATACGACATATTAGGCAAAGGTCCCAATACAAACTTTAATAACCATGCCAAACCCCATCGTTCCTCCTGTATTGCCTGATAGAAAACCCCATCCAAGGCACGATGTAGAGAAGGCGAAATAAACAGCAAAGTTAATGCAATACCAGTTAAAATCCGGAAGGTATATCTCCGGTCAAATAACTCACCTGTCCGCCATAGAGCATATAAAGTAATGTGTAGAAAGAATAAACTTATCCCGATATTTCCCAATGCATCGGTATAAAAAAGAATATCTATAGAAAAATCGGGCATACTCCCTTTCCATATAAATCCTGTAAGCAAAGTCTCGTAGAACCGACCATTAAACGGCATACGGTGATGAAAGAAAGTCATATTCATAAAAGAAAAACAAATTAGAAGGAAGGAATTTACCAATCCACCTAAAAGCAACCGATTTAACTCAGGAGTTATACGATTGGTATTTTTATATTTTAATAGGTTTTGATGCATCGTATAAGCATGAGCAGTCCCTGAAAGCATTACGAATATAGGTGCCCAGGTCGCCAGAATAACGAGAGGTGCAAAAATAATAAATATCCAGGGATTGGCATTCTCTATAGATTGAGGATTGTTATTATAAACTACCGCATTGAACGCATGAAGCCACAAAATATAAACAATAAAAAAACCTCTTAAGCAATCCACATATAACAACCGTTTTTTCATTCCTATGTCCCTTTCTATTATCACTGAACACCAATAAAAATCCGACTTTAAATACAATTGAACACAGGATTTATTACAATCTCTTTCTGGATAAAGTAAAAAAGAATGGATATAAAATAAGAATAGAATAAGAAACTTTCTTCCCTTCTTGTATTTATGTCCCCACAAAAAATTATCTCATCTATCTATGAACAAAGCAGATTTCATCTTTCCCAATAAAAATTAAAAGAAACCATTAATGGCAGCAAATATTACTAAAAAGAGACCTATAAACCACATTATAATCGTGGTTGGAGTAATATATAGATATTCATCCTCATTAGTAGTTTGCTTAAAAAACTCCTTCATATCCAACATAATCAAATTCCTTTTTTTATAATCAATCAATTCCTATTATTATATATCCCGTATTGCTTCATTTCGTTTTATTTTTTTAATAGCCACATTTCACAGATTCTTGATTGTTGTCGCCAATTCTTCTGCAAATCCTCTATAGGAAGTGTCCATTTTACAGTAATTTCCCTATCCTTGATACTCTCTGATGGAATAATATATTCTCTAAATTCCCCCAGGTTTAACTCTTTTTCATCCTGTCCGTTCACTTTCTCTCCATCAATTGTAATTTGAGGTCTACCGAATCCAATAATACGGAACAAATAAGAAGTATTGGGTTCCAATCCCTGATAAAGTGCTTCACCATATTCCAATGAACTTAACCATGAAAGCCGTTTTTTTGTTTTTCCATCATCAAACCACCATAGCGTAGGTTCCTGCCATGCCTCTTCCGCAGGATTGGTATACCGAATTTCACACCGTTTTATATGTGGTGATTTTGCGGTATTTCCAACATCATCATAGAAAGAGCCATAACCCGGCTTCTCCCAAAAAGCAATTATCTTTAATTGTTGTATCTTCTCTTCTTCAGAATTCAATTTCTGTATGGCTTGAAATTGTCCTTCCAACCACCAGCGGTTATTTAACGGAATATCTATGAAATCCAATGAGGCACCTCGTTCTCTTCCACTGGCATAATACTTATCCACACTGGATTGCAAGCCAATGCTATTGAATAACAATTCATACAGGTCTTCTATTTTCTTCTTCAAATCAGTAGATACAGGTTCAGTTACCGCTCTGTTAAGTATATTCATTGCTCGGGCAATTGCCGTTTCAACTCCTATCTTTTCAACATCACGCAGAACTTGATTTGCCTGCTCTTCTAAACTCTGTTCGTAAATCACCTTTCTCCGAATGTATGCGTCATAGTAAGCACGGACTAAACACATCTGCCAGCGCCAATTATTTTTTAACTGCGGAGATCTCTGTTCTAATTCCTGCCATAACTTCAGAGTGCCTTCAATGGCTCCATTATCTATTATACTTCCGCGCCAGTTATTTTCTAATGCCAAAATCGCGTCTGCACTCATCTCTGCTACATCACTATTAAAAAAGACATTCGCATATTCTACCAGTATATCTCGGACATTCTGTTCTGGATTCCAGCCCATTGCACTCCATATCACCTTGTTCACATCATCATGGACACCATCCGAATAGGTAATAAACCCATCACATAACGGCTGAAACCAGTTATGGATGTATGCGTACTGCACAGGTCTTGGATTAATCCCTTCTCTACCAATTACCGAAGAGAAAGCAATATCCCACCACGGCACTGGATATTGACAGAGTTTATTATGTGTAATATCCGGATACATTCGCAGTTTATATTGTTCAGGCAGATTTCTCCGCAAATATAATATTGGCGGACTTGATGGACCTTCACATAAACCGCCCAACCATTCGGGATTCTTATTTTTCAAATATTCAAAAACATACTCCGCCTGTGCTGTTGAAAAACCCTGCAATGATAGCCATATCTTTGCCTTCGGATGTATTGGAATCAATAATTTAGACAGGTCTTCTAAAAATGGCAGTACCAATTCCGGCGGGTTATCTCCCGGGTCGCCTCCTGGGAAAAATACACCTGTTAACTCGGGACAATCTCTATACAATTCTTCGTGCTTTCTTAACATTTCTTCTTGTTTCTCTTTGTCATTCAAATCAAAATCTGCCGGCGCCCATACCCAGTAATCTAAACCATATTTTTTACAAATCTCACTTAAAGCACGGTTCATTTCTTTTCTGGGGATAGGCATAATCGGAGACTCTCTTTTATCTTGAAAAGGAATGTTTTCTATACTATTCACACCGAAAAATGTCAACTCACGAATATACTGTTCATACTGTTCTACATTCCACGCATCATAAGAATTTGCCTGCACCCTGTAACCCAATTGATGCCCTCGAATTGGAGAAATTGGTGATTCTATTATATGTAGAGGGACTTTGATTTGAAGTGAGTTCCGAGAATATTTCATTATTCGCAACAATTTACCAACGCCAAATAAAACTCCTCGTCCATCCTTTCCTACAATCCAAATTCTATATTTCCCATCATCAACTTTCTCACTAATAATGGCAAAACCTTCTGAGTTTAGTTCTTGTAAACTTTCTTCATTCAGAATGTTTACACAGTTCTTCCAAACATCATCACTCCTTAATGTTGATAAATCCGTAAGGACAATGCATTTCGGCAACAATTTCTGGGTTTTTGCCAATGAGATATTTGTTCTTTTTCCTATCTCTTCAATTAAAACCTGTCCCGCCGTATTTATAACTCCCTGCTTATCACCACTGACAGAATAAATCTTATAATCTTTCAGTTCTATATAAGATAGATTGATTTCCGACACTACAGGGAAACAATAAAAAACAAATAATGCCAATAAAAAGGTTTTTATATAAAGACACCATCTCATACAGCCGTATCCTCACCTATAATGTTTGTTTTTTTATTCTAATATATTCCACTTCCGGGTATAGAAAAAACAAACCAGCACAGAAAAGATAATCAGAAAGAAACCCGTATTGATACTAAGACCATAGGTCACATGTAAATACACTTTATCTGTTTCCACTACTCCAAAATCATCGGACACCTGGCACCAATACCAGCCTGAATCCTCTGTAGACAAATCTTCCAGACTCAGTTCTGGTCCAAAAGCATAAGCAACTATTAAAGGATTAGAACATGGATTGTCTTTACAGTAATACCATTCATAATTAACACTCCCCAAAGCACCTTCTACATGAAGAAAGAAAATATGCGACTCTCCTACTACTCTATTAATATATCTTTCCCCTATTATCCATGCCACCAGATTATTTTCTCCTTCTTGCTCTCCTTCATGGTTTCCTTCAATTATCCCTTCGTCTTCACCATCTAACGCCTCCTCACCTTCTTCTGTAGCACCTTCTATAAATCCTTCCCCTTCGAGTTGTCCCTCTTCTATCTCTTCTCCTTCATTAGTTCCATCCCCTTCACTTGAACCTTCTACACTACCTTCATCACTACCCTCAAATGTTCCCTCCCCTTCCGATAATCCTTCACCCTCCACCAGTCCTTCCTGTGTCCCTTCACCTTCACTTAATCCCTCACTCAACAAAGTAAAATATGCTGTAATAGTTCTACTTTCTGTAATATTCGTGTCTATCCTATCTGGTGTTAATAACCCATCTGACCATTGGTCAAATCCATATCCACTATCTGGCACTGCAATAACCTGCGTCCCATCATTTCCCCGCATAACATTTTGTATAGTCTCTCCAGAAATAATGCCACCCTCTCCGGCAATATAAGTCAAAGTAAATACAGGAGGTTTCCTCAGTTTCGCAATGTTATAACTAACCTTTCCTCCCGCGGTATAAAAACTCCCTCCTGCATACAAATTTCCCTGTATATCCAATGCCAAACTCCGGATTTCTTTATTTGAATAATCCACACCTGATGTAATACTTCGCCAATTTCCAGAATAAAACCACGCTAATCCACTACCCCCTAATAAAGAGAAATTCCCCCCTATAAAGATAGATTGCGCTGTGTTTGGAATAATCGTATAAACAATTCCATTTATTCCACCTCCTAAAGAACTCCATGTTGAACCATTCCAAACCGCCACATTATTCACATTTACACCTCCCGCCTGAGTAAAACTCCCCCCTGCATATAATTTGCCATTTTCGTCCACAGCGAGAGAATAA
>FWWL01005535.1_pt1 | contig 19521 bp, 15 predicted proteins | sample 2228331 | NCBI WGS metagenome assembly FWWL01 (sample SAMEA103939775, study PRJEB20133) | metagenome | reverse complement strand
AGCTCCGTCGCGCCGCCTCCTCACCGCCTCAGCCCATCAAGGGGTCAAGATTGGACGCCGATCGGGGGGCAATATTGCGCGCCGTTTGACAGGCAGACGCCGTGCCGCTTGGCGAAGGCCTCGGCCAGCGGCGTCGAGACCTCGGTCGCCTCGGGGTCGTAGTCGAACTCGGCGCGGATCCGCGCCATCAGATCGCAGGCGGCCTCCAGCACCGGCCGCAGCGGCGAAAAGCTCTTGCGGGCGTAAGCGACGACAGCGTCGACCTGCGGCGTGAGTCGGCTCGGAAAGAGCTGGTGAGCCGGCGAATCCGGGGCGAGGCTGCCCGAGGCGAGCGCCAGCGCGGCGACCTCCTCCCAATGCCGCGTCAGGCCCGGATGAGGTGCGGGCGGACGATTGACCGTGATGCGCGCCTTCATCTCGACTTTGAGCTCGCGATGCGGCTTCGAGATGATGATCGTCGTCATCCGGTTGCCGAAGAAGCACACGCCGTCGATCCGCTCGGCCGGACGAGGCGAGATCGAAAGCTCGCTGCGCTCGACGCGCTGGCCGCCATCGTTGCGCGGCAGCAGCCGCAGGATGCAGCGCGCGAGCGGGACCGGACGGCTGTAGCCATACGTCGTGATGTGACGCAGATCGTAGATCACGCGATGCCCGTCAGCCTCGAGCCTTCGGGCGCGCTGTTCTGGAGAAAGTAGCGCTCGGCGATGGCGCTGGAGAGCCCCATCAGCAGCTGCTCGAACAGCAGGATGCCACTGCGGTCGAGTCGGGCGGCCTCCGCGATGCGGCATTCGGCGGCGAGCTTGAGCGCAAGACGGCGCGGCGCCTCCAGCATGCCATCCTCGTTTAGCGAGGGGAGGGTCGCGATCTCGGCGTCGAGCCGATCGATCTGGAAGGCGGCGGAGCGCGGATTATAGGGATCGAGCATGACGAGATCGAGCACCGGCTGCAGGCTCGCACCCAGCAGATAGCGCGAGCGATAGGTGATCTGCGAATCGGTCAGGTCGAGCAGGGCGTCGAGCGCGTCGGCCGGCGCGCTCGATTCGGCGAAATGGCGGGCGAAGCGACAGGTGGCGATGCCGCGCTCGATCCGCCGGCCGATATCGAGGAAGCGCCACCCCGGCCCGCGCACCATGTTCTCCTGGCTGAGGCCCGAGAAGGCGGCGAGCGACTTCAGCGCGCGGTCGGCGATCTCATAGGCCTCGCCGGCGCTGGGCGGCTTGGCTGACGTGCGGGTCAACTGATGCTGCAGGTCGCTGAAGAGCCGCCAGGCATCGATCGAAAGCCGCTCGCGGATGACGGAGGCCGTGCGCCTCGCCTCCATCACATTGGCCGCCGCCGAGCCGTAATGCTCCAGGTCGTGCAGCGCTGCCGAGGCCTGCAGTGTCGCCATCTGCCCCTTGCCGCCTGGCGCCGCGCCCCAGGCCACCAGGAGATTGGCCAGCCGCTTCAGCGTATCAGTGCGGCCGGGCGTCGCCGTATCGGCGTCGATCAGCCGGCCGAGCAGCGCGCGCACCAGCCGAAGCGTCGCCTCGGTCCGCTCCAGATAGCGCCCGAGCCAGAACAGATTGTCGGCCGCCCGGCTCGGCAGCGTGCCGACGAGCCGGCGGATCGCGGTGCGCTCAGGCGTCTGCAGCAGCGTCACCGGTTCGACTGGCGCGTCCGACGTCACCCAGACATCCGAGGAGCGAACGCCGCTGCGCATGCTGACGGCGCGCGCGTCGGGCTCGTCGGAGATGCGGCAGAATCCGCCGGGCATCACCTTCCAGCCATCGGGGGTGGCGGCCGCGAACACGCGCAGCGTCACCGGGCGCGGCTGCAGCCGGCCGTTCTGGAACACCGGCATGGTCGAAAGCCGCACGACCTCTTGCCCGACATAATCCATGCCGCGCGCCTCGATGCGGGCGCGAAGCGCGGCCCGCTCCGCCGCCGGCAGTTCTCCCGCGAGCACCGGGCCGGTGTCGAGCCCGCCGCCCGCCGAACGGAAGGCCGGCGCGATGCTCATCTCGTCGAGACGGTCAAGCACGGCCGCGCGCTCCTTGGGCTGGCCGCACCACCAGGTCGCGACATTGGGGAGGATCATCTCCTCGCCGAGCAGCTTCTCGCCGATCGCCGGCAGGAAGCCCATCAGAGCCCGCGCCTCGACGACGCCGGAGCCGAGCCCGTTGGCGACATGGACATTGCCCTGCCGCACGGCCTGCACCAGCCCCGCCACGCCGAGCTGCGAATGCGCGTTGAGTTCGAGTGGATCGGAGAAATCGCCGTCGATGCGCCGCCAGATCACGTCGGCGCGCTTGGGGCCGGCGATGGTGCGGACATGGATGCGCCCGTCGCGCATCATCAGATCGCCGCCCTCGACCAAAAGAAAGCCGAGATAGCGCGCCAGGTAGGTCTGCTCGAAATAGCTTTCGTTCAGCGGGCCGGGCGTCAACAGGCAGATGCGCGGCTCGACACGCTTCGAGCGCGAGACGAGCCCGGCGCGGAAGCCCTGGAAAAAGGCGGCCAGCCGCTCGATGTTCATGGTCCGAAACAGTTCGGGAAAGGCGCGCGCCTGGGCCAGCCGGTTCTCCAGCGCGTAGCCCGCGCCCGAGGGAGCCTGCGTGCGGTCGCCCAGCACCCACCAGCGCCCGTCAGGCCCCCGGCCGAGATCGGCCGCGTAGAGTTGGAGCGAACCGCCGCCGGGCGCGCCCTGCAGCGGGCGCAGATAATCCGGGCTGCCGGTGACGATCGAGGCCGGCAGCAGGCCGTTGGCGATCATCTCGCCGGGGCCGTAAATGTCGTCAAGCAGGCCTGACAGCAGTTGCGCCCGCTGTGCGACGCCGGCTGCGATCGTCTCCCATTCCGCGCCGGGAATGAGCAGCGGCACATGGGACAGCGGCCAGGCCCGCTCGCCGGCGAGCGGGTCGCGCGTATCCACATCGCCATGAACGCGGTAGGAGACGCCGGTGTCGCGAACATGCCGGTCGGCAAGGCCGAAGCGCTGGCCGAGCTCGTCCTGGCTGAGCGCGCTCCATTCCGAGAGGAACGGCTCCCAATGCGGCCGGATCGCGCCATCGCCATCCATCATCTCGTCGCGCGCGCCGGTCAGCGGCCGGTAGCCGGACAACAGGGCGTTGCGCCGTTCCGTCTTCAATCGAGTCGACGAGGAGCGGCCTTGCAGCGCCATCGGTCCCGTTCATCCCCCCATCGGACGCCGCAGATCCAAGGTCATTGGAAAATCCGGGCTGCGTTCTTCCGGCGGAATCGCCAGCGCGCCTGGACTATGACCGATTGACTCGAAACGCGCGAGCCGCCGCGCCTCCGCTTCGTAGGAATTCACAGGCGGCGTCTCGTAATTGCGCCCGCCGGGATGGGCGACATGATAGACGCAGCCGCCGAGCGAGCGCCCGACCCATGTATCGACGATGTCGAAGGTTAGCGGGGCATGGACCGGAATCGTCGGATGCAGGCCGGACGCCGGCTGCCAGGCCTTGAAGCGCACGCCGCCGATCGCCTCTCCTGAACGGCCGGCGGGTGTCATCGGGATACGGCGGCCGTTGCAGGTCACGATATGGCGGCCGGGCACGAGGCCCTTCGCCTTGACCTGCAGGCGCTCCACGGAGGAATCGACATAGCGCACCGTGCCGCCGATCGCGCCTTCCTCGCCCATGACGTGCCAGGGCTCCAGCGCCTGCCGGATCTCGATCTCGACGCCGCCATGCTCGACCTTGCCGTAGAACGGAAAGCGGAACTCGGCCTGCGCCTCGAACCAGACGGGGTCGAAGGCGTAGCCGGCGCGGTTGAGGTCGGCGAGCACATCGCCGAAATCCTGCCAGACCATCTCGGGCAGCATGAAGCGATCATGCAGCGTCGTGCCCCAGCGCACCAGCTCGCCGGCTTGCGGCTCACGCCAGAACCAGGCGACCAGCGCCCGGATCAGGAGCTGCTGCGCGAGGCTCATCCGCGCGTCGGGCGGCATCTCGAAGGAGCGGAACTCGATCAGCCCGAGCCGCCCCGTCGGCCCGTCTGGCGAATAGAGCTTGTCGATGCAGATTTCGGTGCGGTGCGTATTGCCCGAGACGTCGACCAGCAGGTTGCGCAGCAGCCGGTCGATCCGCCACAGCGGGATCGACGGCTCGCCGGGCTTGGGGATCATCGAAAGCGCGATCTCCAGCTCGTAGAGCTGGTCGTGGCGGGCTTCGTCGATGCGCGGGGCCTGGCTGGTCGGGCCGATGAACAGCCCCGAGAAGAGATAGGACAGCGAAGGGTGGCGGTTCCAGTAGAGGATGATGCTCTTGAGCACGTCGGGCCGGCGCAGGAAGGGCGAATCCGGCGGCGTCACGCCGCCCAGCACGACATGGTTTCCGCCGCCGGTGCCGGTATGGCGGCCGTCGACCATGAATTTTTCCGCACACAAGCGGGCCTGCCGCGCCTCCTCGTAGACGCCGCGCGTGATCGCGACCGCCTCGCTCCAGTTTTTCGCGGGGTGGATATTGACCTCGATCACGCCTGGATCGGGCGTGACCTTGATGTTCATCAGGCGCGGATCATGTGGCGGCGAATAGCCCTCGATATGGACCGGCTGGCCGAGCTCCGTCGCCACCGCCTCGACGCTGGCGATCAGGTCGAGGTAGTCCTCGAGCTTTTCGACCGGCGGCAGGAAGACGCAGAGCACGTTGTCGCGGACCTCAAGTGAGAGCGCAGTGCGGACATGCTCGCCGCCGATCTCCTGCTCGGTGCGGTCCTGCGCGCCGGAGCCGGGGGCCGGATCGACGGCGCGCGACATCTGCGGCGAGGCCGGCTGGCCGTCCGAGGTCGTGGCGGCCGCCGCCGGAGCCGGTGTCGCATCCTCCGCTCGCGGCAGCGGCCCGCGCGGTTCCATCGGATCCTGCGGATGGATGTGCGGATACTCGTCCTTCGGCACGACCGGCAGCGAGCCGAGCGGCAGCCGGTAGCCGACCGGCGAATCGCCCGGCACCAGGAAGAGCTTCCCGCGCCGGAGCTTCCATTTCTCCGAGCGCCAGCGCCGGTCGCCAGCCTGCGACTGCCAGCGCTGCACGGGAATCACGTAGCCGCGCGGCTTGCCGAGCCCAAGCTGAAACACCTGCGCCATCCGCGCCCGCTCCTCGGGGTCGGCGAGACGCGGATCGAGCGGATCGACATTGTCTGGAAGCTGCGCCTCCTTCAGCAGCCAGTGCCCGGTGTCCTCATAAGCCGGCAGCACATAATCGGCGCCGAGCCCGAGCTTCTCCGACAGGCCAGCCGCGAGCGCCTCCGCATCGCGGATGGAAGCAGCCTGTTCCAGTTCGCGGTCGCCGCCTGTCCTGGCGCCGGGCTCGCGCGCGATCAAGCCTGCGTCGCGCCAGATCGGCTCGCCATCGGCGCGCCAGTAGAGCGCAAAGGCCCAGCGCGGCAGGCTCTCGCCCGGATACCATTTGCCCTGGCCGTAATGCAGCATTCCGCCGGGCGCGAAGCGCTCGCGCAGCCGCCGGATCAGTTCATCGGCTTTCTGGCGCTTGGTCGGGCCGACGGCGTCGATGTTCCACTCCGCCCCTGTCTGGTCGTCGATCGAGACGAAGGTCGGCTCGCCGCCCATCGTCAGGCGCACGTCGCCGGCCGAAAGGTCCGCCTCGACCTGCTCGCCCAGCGCATCGAGCCGCTGCCAGGATTCGTCGGAGAAGGGCAGGGTGATGCGTGGGACTTCGTGGACGCGATCGACGCGCATCGAGAAGTCGAAGGTGGTCTCGGCGAAGCTCGCCACGCCAGAAACCGGCGCGGCCGAGCGGTAATGCGGCGTCGCCGCCAGCGGCAGATGGCCCTCGCCGGTCAACAGTCCCGAGGTCGGGTCGAGCCCGATCCATCCTGCGCCGGGGATGTAGATCTCGGTCCAGGCGTGCAGGTCTGTGAAGTCCTTGTCGGTGCCGCGCGGACCCTCCAGCGGGTCGATGTCGGCCTTCATCTGGATCAGGTAACCGGAGACGAAGCGCGCCGCGAAGCCCAGATGCCGCATGATCTGGACGAGCAGCCAGCTCGTGTCGCGGCAGGAGCCGGATTTGATGTCGAGCGTATGCTCGGGCTCCTGCACGCCGGGCTCCATCCGGATGCCATAGGCGATGCCGGCCGCCAGCCGCGCATTCAGGTCGACGATGAAGTTGACGGTGTTGGTCGGCTCGCGCGGGATCGTCTTGAGATAGGCCTCCAGCAGCGGCCCCGGCGGCTCGGTGACCAGATAGGGCGCAAGCTCGGCGCGCAATTCGTCCGGATAGGCGAAAGGGAAGATCTCGGCGTCGGTCTCGACGAAGAAGTCGAACGGGTTGATGACCGACAGCTCGGTGACGAGATCGACCTCGATCCGAAACTCCTGCACCGGCTCGGGAAAGACGAAGCGCGCCAGCCAGTTGCCGCTCGGATCCTGCTGCCAGTTCACGAAATGCTCGGCCGGCGTGACCTTGAGCGAATAGGAGTTGATCGCGGCGCGGCAATGCGGGGCCGGTCTCAGCCTGATGATCTGCGGGCCGAGCGTGACCGGCCGGTCATATCTGTAATGGGTGACGTGGTTCAGCGCGGCGATGATGGCCAAGACGGACCTGCTTCATAGGCGCGAGGCGTGAGCGCCAGGCGAGGTCACGTTAGCGGCGGAGAACGGGCGCGCAAAGCCGCAACTTGCGCAAGTCAACGCCGGCAAAGCAGGCCTCTGCGCAAGAATCAGGCAATCTCTTCCTGGCTGCCTCACACCCCGGGTGGCGGCGCTGGACAACGCCTGCCGAGTGGTTCCACATTGCACGAAGAGCTGCGGCCATCGTGCGAAACGAGCCGCTGGCCCGCAACAGATGGGGATTTTCATGCGTCACGTCACCAGACTGATGGTCGCCTCCGCCTTTTCGGCGCTGATGGCGACGACCGCGTTCGCGCAGACGCCCAAGGACACGGTCGTCATGGCCAAGCAGATCGACGACATCATCACACTCGATCCTGCCGAGGCGTTCGAGTTTTCCGGCGTCGAGGTCGGCGCCAATGTCTACGACAAGCTGATCGGCGTCGATCTCGCCAAGGGCAACGCGCTCGTCGGCGAACTCGCCGCGAGCTGGACGGTCAGCCCCGACAACCTGACCTACACCTTCAAGCTGCGGCCGGGCGTCAAGTTTCATTCCGGCAACGCCTTGACCGCCGCCGACGTGGTCTATTCCTTCCAGCGCGCCGTGACCCTGAACAAGTCGCCCGGCTTCATCCTGACCCAGTTCGGCTTCACCAAGGACAACGTGCTGGAGAAGGTCAAAGCCAGCGACGATTCGACCGTCGTCATCACCGTCTCCAAGCCCTTCGCGCCGACCTTCTTCCTCAACTGCCTGACCTCGGGCGTGGCGTCGATCGTCGACAGCAAGCTGGTCAAGGCCAACGAGAAGGACGGTGATTTCGGCAATGGCTGGATGAAGCTGAACTCGGCCGGTTCGGGCGCCTACAAGGTTCGCGCCTACCGTCCCAACGAGCAATATGCGCTCGACGCCAACGAGGGCTGGTACAAGGGCGCGCCCAAGAACAAGCGCGTCATCGTGCGCCACGTCGCCGAACCCGCCTCGCAGCGCCTGCTGCTGGAGAAGGGCGACATCGACATCGCTCGCAACCTCTCCAAGGACCAGCTCGCCGCGGTCAAGACCAACAAGGATATCGAGATCGTCCAGGGCGACAAGGGCTATATCCTCTACCTCGGCCTGAACACGAAGAACCCGCACTTCGCCAAGCCGGAGGTGCGCGAAGCGCTGAAATGGCTGGTCGACTACAAGTCGATCGAGACCAACATCGTCGAGGGCACCTACAAGCACCATGAATCGTTCCTGCCCAAGGGCTTCCTCGGCGCGATCGACGACAAGCCCTACAGCTTCAATCCCGCCAAGGCGAAGGAACTGCTCGCCAAGGCCGGCCTGCCCAACGGCTTCTCGGTCACCATGGATGTGCGTTCGGTCTCGCCGATCACCGATATCGCCCAGGCGGTGCAGGCGAGCTGGGCTCAAGCCGGCATCAAGCTCGAGCTGATTCCCGGCGACGGCAAGCAGACCCTGACCAAGTACCGCGCCCGCACCCACGACATCTATATCGGCCAGTGGGGCCCGGACTATCTCGATCCGCACACCAATGCCGAGACTTTCGCCATCAACGAGAACAATGGCGAGGACGCCAAGTCGAAGACGCTCGCCTGGCGCAACGCCTGGGACATCCCGGACATGACCAAGATCACCCAGGCCAACGTGCTGGAGACCGACGCCGCCAAGCGCGCCGCCGTCTACGGCTCGCTCCAGCGCGATCACCAGATGGTCTCGCCCTTCGTGATCATGTTCCAGCAGGTCGAGGTCTCGGCCGAGCGCAAGGGCGTCAATGGCTGGGTGATCGGACCGAGCTCCGACACCAATTTCTACGCGCCGATCGCGAAGAACTGAGCTTTCGAGCCGCCACCACCCGCCGCGTCCTCGCCGGACGCGGCGGGTTTTCCGCTTTTGTCGAACGCAAGCCGGACGCATGATCGAGCCAGAAACCGCCACGCCCGCATTGCAGGACAGGATGCGGCGATGACGAGTCTTACCGATACGCCGATGTCCGTCCCGGCTCCGACGCGCAAGCAGGGCGCTGGCCGTGCGGTCCGCTGGGGCAGGCTGGTCTGGCGCGAGCTGACCACTGTCGCGATCACGATCTTCGGCCTGCTGCTGGTGACCTTCTTCATCGCCCGCGTCATTCCGATCGACCCCGTCCTCGCCGTCGTCGGCGACAATGCGCGCCCCGATGTCTACGAGAACGCCCGCATCGCGCTCGGCTTGGACAAGCCGCTCTGGCAGCAATTCGCAGCTTACGTCGGCAAGGTCTTCACCGGCGATCTCGGGCGATCCGTGCTCACCTCCAACACCGTCGTCGACGATATCAAGCGCGTCTTCCCGGCGACGCTGGAATTGGCCACGCTCGGCACGCTGATCGGTGTTCTGGTCGGCGTGCCGCTCGGCATCGTGGCGGCGGTCAATCAGGGCCGCTGGCCCGACCAGTTTGCCCGCATCGTCGGGCTGATCGGCTATTCGATCCCCGTCTTCTGGCTCGGCCTGATGGGGCTCCTGCTGTTCTACGCCAAGCTCGGCTGGGTGTCCGGCCCCGGCCGCATCGGCATCGCCTATCAGGACTTCGTCGACCCGATCACCAACATCATCATGCTGGACGCGGCCCTGCAGGGCGAATGGGACGCGTTCCGCAACGCCTTCTCCCACCTGATCCTGCCGGCTTCGGTGCTGGGCCTGCTCAGCGTCGCCTATATCAGCCGCATGACCCGCAGTTTCATGATCACCGAGCTGCAGCAGCAATACGTCATCGCCGCCCGCGTGAAGGGCCTGTCGGAATGGCGCGTGATCTGGCGGCACGCCTTGCGCAACGCCGCCGTGCCGCTCGTCACCGTGATCGCGCTCTCCTATATGCACCTGCTCGAAGGCTCGGTGCTGACCGAGACGATCTTCGCCTGGCCGGGGCTCGGCCGCTACATCACCAATTCCCTGCTCAACGCAGACATGAACGCGGTGCTCGGCGGCACGCTGGTCGTCGGCGCGGTCTTCATCGCGGTCAACCTGTTCACCGACATCCTGGCGCGCATCGCCGATCCGAGGGCGAGGTGATGGCCGTGACCTCCCGAACCGCCTGGCTCACCACCGACTCGCCGACCTCCCGCCGGCAGGCGCGGCTGGGTCAACTCTACCGTCAATGGCTCGCCTTCCGGCGCAACCGACTGGCGCTGGCAGGGCTCGGCATCGTCGTGGCGCTGCTGCTGGTCGCGGCCTTCGCGCCGCTGCTGGCGCCGCAGGACCCGCTCGCGCAGAACCTGCCAGGCCGGCTCCAGCCGCCCTCATGGCAGCATCTCTTCGGCACCGACTCGCTTGGCCGCGACATCTACAGCCGCATCGTCTACGGCACCCGCGTCACGCTGGTCATCGTCATCCTCGTCGTCATCCTGGTCGGGCCGATCGGCCTCTTGATCGGTGCGGCCTCGGGCTATCTCGGCGGCTGGGTCGACCGGCTGCTGATGCGCATCACCGACGTCTTCCTCGCCTTCCCCCGGCTCGTGCTGGCGCTGGCCTTCGTCGCCGCGCTCGGGCCGGGGCTGGAGAATGCGGTCATCGCCATCGCCATCACAGCCTGGCCGCCCTATGCCCGCGTCGCCCGGGCCGAGACGCTGATCATCCGCAGCCAGGACTACATCGCGGCCGTGCGCCTTCAGGGCGCCTCGCAATGGCGCATCGTCTGGAAGCATGTCGTGCCGATGTGCATGCCCTCGCTGATCGTGCGCACCACGCTCGACATGGCCGGTATTATCCTGACCGCCGCGGGCTTGGGATTTCTGGGCCTCGGCGCGCAGCCGCCGATCCCGGAATGGGGCGCGATGATCTCGGCCGGCCGCGAGCAGATTTTCGACCAGTGGTGGGTGGCTACCTTCCCCGGCATCGCGATCTGCATCGTCGCGCTCGGTTTCAACCTCTTGGGCGACGGCCTGCGTGACGTCATGGATCAACGATGAGCACGCCCGTCGCCGCCAACGCCAACGAGCAACCCTTGCTCGAACTCGCCGATCTCCGGGTCGATTTCCATACGCCCACCGGCATCGTCAACGCCGTGCGCGGCCTGTCCTTCACGCTCGGTCGCGAGCGGCTCGGCATTGTCGGGGAGTCCGGCTCCGGCAAGTCGATGACCGGCCGCGCGATCCTCGATCTGATCCCATATCCCGGCGTCATCAGCGCCGATCGCATGGCCTATCGCGGGCAGGACCTGCTGACGATGGACAAGCGCAGTCGCCGCAAGTTGCGTGGCCGCCATATCTCGATGGTGATGCAGGATCCGAAATTCTCGCTCAATCCGGTCCAGACGGTCGGCACGCAGATCGCCGAGGCCTATCGCGTCCATCACAAGGCGAGCGCCCGCGAGGCGAGGGAGCGCAGCCTCTCCATGCTGGAGGCCGTGCAGATCAGGGAGCCCGCGCGCGTCTACGACCTCTACCCGCACGAGGTTTCGGGCGGCATGGGTCAGCGCGTCATGATCGCGATGATGCTGATCGCCGAGCCGGACATCCTGATCGCCGACGAGCCGACCTCGGCGCTCGACGTGACCGTTCAGCTGCAGGTGCTCAAGATCCTCGACGACCTCGTCACCAGCCGCGGCATGGGGCTGATCTTCATCAGCCACGATCTGCACCTCGTGCAGTCCTTCTGCGACCGCGTCATCGTGATGTATGGCGGCAAGGCGATGGAGACGCTGCCGGCGGCAGAACTGGCGGACGAGAGCGCGCGCAGCCGCCGCCACCCCTATACGCTCGGCCTGCTCGGCTGCCTGCCGGAGCTCGACAGGCCGAAGGGCAAGCTCGCCACGCTGAAGCGTGATCCGGCATGGCTGGCATGAGCGCGAGCATGAGCGCCACTCCTGCCATCGCCGTCGAAAAGCTCAACGTCTCCTTCGGCGACAGCCATGTCGTTAAAGACCTCTCCTTCACCGTTTCGCCCGGCGAGAGCTACGGCATCGTCGGCGAATCCGGCTCCGGCAAATCGACCGTGCTGCGCGTACTGGCGGGACTGAACCGCGACTGGAGCGGCGAGGTTGCGATCCTCGGCGAGAGCCAGCCTAAGGTCAGGAGCAAGGCGTTCTACCGCTCGTCCCAGATGGTCTTTCAGGACCCTTACGGCTCGTTGCATCCCAAGAAGACGGTGGACGACACGCTGGCCGAGCCACTAACGATCCATGGCCTCGGCGATGCGCAAGCGCGGATCGCGCGCGCCATGAATGACGTCGGCCTGCCGGCCTCCTTCCGCTTCCGCTATCCGCACCAGCTCTCGGGCGGGCAGCGCCAGCGCGTCGCGATCGCGCGCGCGCTCGTGCTGGAGCCGACGATCCTGCTGCTCGACGAGCCGACCTCGGCGCTCGACGTCTCGATCCAGGCCGAGGTGCTGAACCTGCTGACGACGCTGCGCCACGAGCGCAAGCTGACCTACATCCTCGTCAGCCACGATCTCGCAGTCGTCGCCCATATGTGCGAGCGGCTGCTGGTGATGCAGTTCGGCGCCGGCGTCGAGGAGATGACGGCGGCTACGCTGGCGGGGCGCGACCCGAAGACGGATTACGCCCGGCAATTGCTCACCGCGAGCGAAGGCTTCAGGCGGGCTGGCTGAAATACCCGTCATTGCGAGCGCAGCGAAGCAATCCAGGGGTAAGCGCGAGACCTCTGGATTGCTTCGCTGCGCTCGCAACGACGACAGGGCGACGATGCCCGTCGTCCAAAGCGTTTGGCATCGGGCCTGCTTGGTCGCATTGTCGTCGCAGCTCTGGGTTCGATTGCGCCGGAGCCGATACGGAGCCTGAGAACTCATGGACGCCATCGCAGACCGCGCCATCCGCCCGGAGGCCGCGCCGCAGCGCACGCCGGTGCCGCCCTTCGACCTCGTGATCTTCGGCGCCAGCGGCGACCTCGCCTTGCGAAAACTCTTTCCGGCGCTGGCGCAGCGCAACCAGGAGGGCGTGCTGCCGCCCGAAAGCCGCATCCTCGCCATCGTCCGCAAGGACGAGGATGTCGTGGGGCTTCCGAACCAGATCGCCGAAAGGCTGCAGCAGGAGGGGCTTGCCGCCGATCAGGTCGAGGGCTTTTTGCGCCGCCTGACCATGGTGCAGGCCGATGCGCTGAAGCCCGAGACATTCAAGGCCCTCAAGAAGGCGCTGGGCGACACCGACCGGGTGCGTTCCTTCTACCTCTCGACCCCGCCTGATCTCTTCATCCCGATCTGCCAAAACCTCGCCAAGGCCGAGATCCTGACCCCGACCTCGCGCGTCATTCTCGAAAAACCGCTCGGGCGCGACCTCGCCTCGGCCCGCGAGATCAACGATGCGGTCGCCGCGATCCTGCCTGAAAGCCGGACCTACCGGATCGACCATTATCTCGGCAAGGAGACGGTCCAGAACCTGCTCGTGCTGCGCTTCGCCAACACGCTGTTCGAGCGCTCCTGGTCGAGCCGCGACATCGACAACATCCAGATCACGGTCGCCGAGACGGTCGGGCTGGAGACCCGCGCCGGCTATTACGACAAGGCCGGCCATATGCGCGATATGGTCCAGAACCACGTCATGCAGCTGCTCTGCCTGTTCGCCATCGAGCCGCCCAACATGCTGGAGGCCGACGCAGTGCGCGACGAGAAGGTCCGCGTGCTCAAGGCGCTGCGCCCCATCGTCGGCCCGGATGTCCAGCGCGCCACGGTGCGCGGGCAGTACGGGCCGGGCCAGAGCGAGGGGCAGCGCGTGCGCGGCTACGCCGACGAACTCGGCCATGCCAGCAATACCGAGACCTTCGTGGCGATCCGCTGCGAGCTCGACACCTGGCGCTGGGCCGGCGTGCCGATCTATCTGCGCACCGGCAAGCGCATGGCGCAGCGCTATTCCGAGATCGCGGTCACCTTCAAGCCGGTCCCGCATTCGATCTTCGGGCAGGGCGGCGGCTGCGACAGGCTCGACGCCAACCGCCTCGTCATCCGGCTCCAGCCCAATGATGGCGTCCAGCTCCAACTGATGATGAAGGTGCCCGGCTCAGGGAAGCTCAAGATCGTGCCGCGCCAGCTCGACCTGCGCTACGAAACCGCCTTCGACGTGCGCACGCCCGATGCCTATGAGCGCCTGCTGACCGACGTCATCCGCGGCGACCAGACGCTGTTCATGCGCCGCGACGAGGTCGAGCAGGCCTGGGCCTGGATCGACCCGATCATCGCCGGCTGGCAGGAATACGCGCCGCAGCCGCATCGCTATGCCGCCGGCTCCTGGGGCCCGTCGCAGGCGATCGGCCTGATCGAGCGCGACGGCCGCTCTTGGGCCGATCCGGATTTCGTCTGATGGCGGTTCATGACGCGGCGGCGGGGCCGGTCGCCTGGCATCGTTTCGAGACACTGGGCGACGCGTCGGAAGCGCTGGCCGAGGCCGTCGCGATCAGGCTTTCAGCGGTGATAGAGGCGCGTGGCGGAGCGCTGCTGGCCGTACCGGGCGGCAAGACGCCGGCGCGCTTCCTCGCGGCGCTGAACGGCCATGATCTCCCCTGGGAGAACGTCACGCTGCTGCCGACGGACGAGCGCTTCGTTTCGCCCGGCGACGCCGCCTCGAACGAACGCATGATCCGCGCGAGCGTCGCGCCGCTGGCTGAGGGCAGGGCGCGCTTCCTGTCGTTCCATGGCGATGGTGACGACCTCGAGGCCGCTGCCGCCGCGGTGTCCGATACGCTGGCCGGCCTCCCGCCGATCGATGTCCTCGTCAGCGGCATGGGCGCTGACGGCCACATCGCCTCGCTCTTTCCGGGAGACGCCGCCGCGTTGGAGGATGATCCCTCGCGACAGGCGGTCGCCGCCCGTCCGCCCGGCCTGCCGGAGCGCATTTCGCTGTCGCCATCGCGGCTCGGCGCAGCAGCGTGGGCGGCGCTTCTCATAGCAGGCGCGGAAAAGCAGGCTATGCTGGCGAGCGCGCAGGCCTTGCCCGCCGCTTTTCCGGTCGGTCTCCTGCTCGGCCGGCCACAGGGGCTCGACGTCTACTGGGGCAAGGTCTAAGCCCTTCGCCTCCGTTCAATCGATTGAAGAGTTCCGCCATGGATGAAGCAGCCGCCATCGCCCGCCTTCAGACCTGCGGCGTCGTGCCTGTGGTGGTGATCGAGGACGCCCATCTCGCGATTCCGCTCGCCCGCGCACTGCTGGCTGGCGGCATCGACGTCATCGAGGTCACGCTGCGCCGCCCGGCCGCCCTCGCCGCGCTGGAGACCATCGCGCGCGAGGTGCCAGGCATCCTGCCCGTCGCCGGTACGGTTGTGACGCCGGCACAGGTCGTCGATGTCAGTGAGGCCGGCGCACAGGCCGTAGTCAGCCCCGGCTTCAGCGAGGCGGTCGACGATGCGATGCGTGCTGCCGGCCTGCCCTGGCTGCCGGGCGTCGCCACCGCGTCCGACTGCATGCGCGCCGTCTCGGCCGGCAGGCTGACCTGCAAGTTCTTCCCGGCCGAGCAGGCCGGCGGCACGGCGACGCTGAAGGCGCTCTCTGGCCCGTTCCCGCAGATGCGCTTCTGCCCGACGGGGGGCGTCGGTCTCGCCAATCTCGGCGACTACCTCGCTTTGAAGCAGGTCCTCTGCGTCGGCGGCTCGTGGCTCGTGCCGGCGGATGCCATCGCCAACCGCGACTGGGCGCGGGTGACGCAACTGGCGAAGGAAGCGCGCGAGTCGGTCGCCGCGCTGCGAGGGTAGTTCAAATCCGGACCGCTACGAGCGTCACCGTCATTGCGAGCGCAAGCGAAGCAATCCAGCGTCTCGCGCCGACCTCTGGATTGCTTCGCTGCGCTCGCAATGACGAATGGATGATCAGCCGCCGTCGCTCACTTCCGGCAGGCGAAGGGCAGGAATGTGCTCGCCATGCCCTCGTTCATCGCCATCACGACGAGGATGTTGGCGAGGTCGAGCTCTTCCTTCGAGCGCGGGCAGACATCGCCCGGCGTTGGGCAGCCCGAGGCGAGGAAGGCCTCGTGTCGCGCGATGAACTCGGGACCCAAGCCGGTCCTGCCGCGCTTCGCCAGCGCCTGCGTCCAGGCCTTGCCATAGCGCTCGCATTTCACGGCGGGCCAGTTCTCAATGCGGCTGACCTGCGCCGTAGCCGGCGCAAGCCCGGCGAGCAGCAGGCCGAACGCTGCGATCGAAACCGCGCGCCTCACGCCAGCCGCTCCACCACGAGGTCGGCAATCGCCAGCGAACTGGTCAGGCCCGGGCTCTCGATGCCGAGCAGATTGACGAGGTCAGGCACGCCATGGACCGCCGGCCCGTCGATCCGGAAATCCGGCATCGGCTCGCTTTGCGAATGCAGCTTGGGGCGGATGCCGGCATAGTCGGCGACCAGCGCGCCGTCGGGCAGCCCCGGCCAGTAGGTCCGGATCGCGGCGTAGAACTTGTCCGCCCGCGCCGGATCGACGATCAGATCCTGATCGTGCTCGACCCACTCCACGTCAGGCCCGAACTTCACCCGGCCCGCCATGTCGATCGTGGCGTGAATGCCGAGCCCCGCCGCCTCGGGGATCGGATAGACCAGATGCGAGAAGGGCTGCTTGCCGAGCAGCGAGAAGTAGTTGCCCTTGGCGTAATGCTGCACCGGCACATGCTCTGCCGGAAAGCCGGCGAGCTTGCCGAGCAGGCGCGGCGCGCCATGGCCGGCCGCGTTCACCACGGTCGTCACCGTGTAGGTCGCGGGGTCCTCGCCGCCGAAATCGACGCTGAAACCCTCCGCCTCGCGCCGCCAGCCGGCGATCGGTGTGTTGAGCGCAAGCGATCCGCCCGCCGCCTCGCATTCGCCCAGCAGTGACAGCATCAGCGCATGGCTGTCGACGACGCCGGTCTCCGGCGAAAGCAACGCGATCTCGCAGGTCACCTCCGGCTCCAGCGCACGGGCCTGCGCTGCGTCGATCCAGCGCAGGCTGTCGACTCCGGATGCCGTGGCGCGTGCGAAAATCGTCTCCAGCGCCGGCCGCTGACTTGCCGATGTGGCGACGATCAGCTTGCCGCAGGCCTTGTGCGACAGTCCCCGCTCCCGGAGATAGGCGTAGAGCTTCTGGCGGCCTTCGACGCAAACGCGCGCCTTCAGCGAACCCCGCGGGTAATAGATGCCGGCATGGATGACCTCGGAATTTCGCGCCGAAGTCTGCGTGCCGATGCCGTCCGCGGCCTCGGCGATCACGACCTCGCGCCCGGCCAGAGCCAGCGCGCGGGCCGTAGCGAGGCCGACGACGCCGGCCCCGATGACGAGGCAGTCGATATCGCTCATCGGATGACGCCGGCGCTCACGCGTGCCGGGGCATCGCCATCTCGACGAGGCTCGCCCAATAGGTCACGCCGACCGGGATCGCGGCGTCGTTGAACTCGTAGGCGGGATGATGGACGCCGGCGGAATCGCCGTTGCCCATCATGATGTAGGCGCCGGGCCGCTCCTCCAGCATGAAGGAGAAATCCTCCGAGCCCATGGTCGGCGGAACCTCGGTGTCGATCGCGTCCTTGCTGAAGGCGCTGCGCACCGCGCTCGTCACGAAATCGGTCTGGCCGGCGTGGTTGAAGGTCACCGGATAGCCGCGCTCATAGTCGATCTCGGCCGTCAGGTTGAAGGCGAGCGCCGTGCCGTTGACGATCTCGCGGAAGCGCTTCTCGGCGAGGTCGCGCATCTGCGGCGAGAGCGTGCGGACCGTGCCCTTGATCTCGACATGCTGGGGAATGACGTTGAAGGCCTCGCCCGCCTTGAACGCCGTCACCGAGACGACGACGGAATCGAGCGGGTCGGCGTTGCGCGAGGAGATCGTCTGCAGCGAGGTCACCATCTGGCAGGCTGCGACCAGCGGGTCGATCGTCTCGTGCGGCTTGGCGGCGTGCCCGCCCCGGCCCTCGAGCTTGAGCAGGAACTTGTCGGCAGCGGCCATCATCGGGCCCTTGCGGATGGCGAACTGGCCGATCGGGATGCCGGGCATGTTGTGCAGGCCATAGACCTCCTGCACGCCGAAGCGCTCCATCATGCCGTCCTGGCACATCTCGCGCCCGCCCGCGCCGCCCTCTTCGGCCGGCTGGAAGATCATGATCGCGGTGCCGTCGAAATCGCGCGTCTGCGCCAGATACTTCGCGGCGCCGAGCAGCATGGCGGTGTGGCCGTCATGGCCGCAGGCGTGCATCTTGCCGGGCACCGAGGAGCGGTGCTCCAGATTGGTCTCCTCATGGATTGGCAGCGCGTCCATGTCGGCGCGCAGGCCGATGACCTTTCCGGAACCGGCTCCCTTGCCCTTGATCACGCCGACGACGCCGGTGCGGCCGATGCCGGTGACGACCTCGTCGACGCCCCATTCCCGCAGCTTGTCGGCAACGATGCCGGCGGTGCGCTGCACGTCGTACATCAGCTCGGGATGCTTGTGGAAGTCTCGGCGGATCGCGGTGATCTCAGGCGAAAGCGCGGCGATGAGGTCGGATTTGGGCATGGTGTTCCTCGGGAGAAGACGCAACGAAAAGCTGGGATGGCGCGCAAGCTAGCGGCGGCGCGGGGCGCTGTCCAAGCCGATTGCCGCATGAGGGGGCGGAGCGGGCGGAATAGGCCGGGGAAACCGGAGTGCGGGAAGCCCGGCTTGGCGGCAACAGGATTGCGCCATCTGAAGATCATAACGTCGGCGTCCAGGTCAGGTGAACTGCAGCCAGACAAGAATGCGAGCGGCAGATGACGTTGTCTGCCATGATTTGGCCTTGCCTTGTGAATAGGTCGCCGGATCAGCGCTCGGCCAGACCAGAATTGGTGGCCTGAGCTTTCCACTCCTCCCGTCTCATGTCTGGATTGTAATGCGTCTCCTGATGACGGCCGCTTTTATTGCGGCCAGTGTTCCCGCGTTCGCGGCCGATGTCGCTGTCACCAAAATCTCCTTTCAGCCGCAGGTCAAAGGCACCGCCTGTCTCAAGCGCGAGACGCTGGCGATGATCGACGAGCTCGTCGCGAAAATCGGCCCGATCCAGATCACCTCGACCTGCGGCGGCCGCCACGCCCGCCGCTCGCAACATTACAGCGGCAAGGCCATCGATTTCAGGCCGCTGGCGACATCCGCCCGCAAAGCTGCGGCCGCCGCCCGCGCTCTTGAAAGCGTCGGCGGTGTCGGCACCTATTCCAATGGCCTCGTCCATGCCGATGTCGGCGAGCGCGAGTTGTCGTGGCATGGGCACAAGCGGGCAAGGACGCGCTACGCCCGGGCGCGCTGAGGGGCGACTCCCTTCTCCCCTCGGGGGAGAAGGTGGCAGCGCGCAGCGCTGACGGATGAGGGCCGTGCCGATGCTCGGCCCTCACCTCCATCCCGCTCACCCGGTCTGCCCTCATCCGACCCGGCTGCGCCGGGCCACCTTCTCCCCCGAGGGGAGAAGGAAGACACGCCCTGTCCGTCATGGTCGGGCTTGTCCCGGCCATCCACATCTTGACCTCATCGTAGCAGGACATGGCCGCCGGAAGGCTCGCCCGCCATCAGTTCGCAAGACGTGGATGGTCGCAAGGGCGAAACATGACGGGGAAGGGGCTTTAGGCGAGGGACTGCTTGCGACCCAGTGCCGACCAAGGCAGGCCGCTTCACGATAGCGAGCTCTCCGGGTTGATCCTAAGGAGCTGTCGCAAAACTCATCGGATCGCAGGCTATGTGTAGCAATAGGCCCGCTTGCCCCACCATGAGTATTTGCTCGCGCATATGCAGGACTTGTAAGCTGTCATACGGTCCGGGTTCGGGGTTGTCATGGTAAGTTCTCCCTTACGCGTGACGATACCAGGAAACCGGGCAGCAGGAAGCCGTTTTTCCACTTCCGCCCAGCACGCTCGTTGCTCTGGTGATTGATGCGGCCTTTTTGCATAGGCACTCGATGAAATCAAAACCGCTGCACAGAGGCCAGCAGATAAGCCTATTAGAGTCCGTCCCGGAACTCATGACGCTCGCGCGATGCGGCGGATAAGAACCATGGCGGCGGCTGCGTAGAGGAAGGCCGTCGCG
>FWWL01005534.1_pt1 | contig 19531 bp, 31 predicted proteins | sample 2228331 | NCBI WGS metagenome assembly FWWL01 (sample SAMEA103939775, study PRJEB20133) | metagenome | reverse complement strand
AGCGAACCACTCACCCCCGTGCGACCCGCTGGGCGAGTCTTCGGCTGCGGGGTTATTTCGCGGTGATGACCAGGTCGTCGGCTCCGCCGTCCGTAGTGAACAGCAGATCCATGTTGAACATCAGCACGTCGTCCTCGGCGGACTCGGTGATATTGGTGACCTGAACCTTGGTGGCGCTGATTTCGAGGATGTTGCCGGCAGCAGTGCCATGGGTCAGCGTGATCGGGATCAGCGCGCCGTCCTCGAGCGAAGCGAGATAATCCTTCGTCGCGGAGGAAGGCGCTTCGATCATCAGCCTGCCGCTAGCGCTGTGGTTGCCACGGCGCACATAGCGCGCGCCGATCAGGCTGCGCAGGTTGATGGCAACCCCGGCATCGATCGTCAGCGAGCGGGTGACAGCAGCAAAGCCATCCAGCATCAGGATCGTGTTGACGTCGTTGACCTCAAGCGGCTCCTGCCAGTCGGTAAAGTCCGCGCCGGTCGGTGCGGCGACGACGCGCGGACTGGCAACGGGCACCAGACCCGTGAACTGCAGATTGGCAAACGGCACCTGACCCGCCGTGAAATCGAGCGAATAGGTACCGCGCGCGCCGATCATCTTGCGCTGCTGATCACCCACCCAGCTATATTCGCTGAGCGAGCCAGGCACGGCACCGGCGGCGGCGAACTTCTGGGTGGCGGAGGTGGTGGCGACAAGTGCCGGCGTGGCCATGCCGCAGGCTGCGAGCAGCTTCATCCAGGGCGGCGCGGTTCCAGCGGTGCCGCTTCCTGCGAGCTCGACCTCATACGACGATCGCATGCGCTTGTTTGTCGGCTTGCCCTTGCTCGCGCCATATGCCCGATTATCCAGGTTGCGCTGCAGCTGATCGACCTCCAGCGGGACGATCGAATAGTTGCGCGTCATGATCGCGTCATCGGCCAGCGTCGGGATGCTGTCGGTCTTGTAAACGGCTTCAGGCTTGGCTGCGACGACGCGGCGGACATCAACCATAAATCTTCTCCATCACCTTGGCGGCACGCTCGCCGTCGCGAAAATCCCACTCACCCGGCTCCAGCGCCGGGTCGGCGATCTCCATCGTCGACAGCACCGCTGCGCGCGCCGGGCCGTTGACAGGCAGACCGAACCGGTCCAGCTCCAACCCATATGCATTGCGAACCGGGTTGGACGTTGGGGTGACCCCACTCACAGGGAGCGCCGCAGCATCCCCTTCAGCTTCGGTCTTCTCGCCTCCCTCCTGGGCGGCGCTTGTCTCCGGAGCCGGTTTTGCCGTGGCGGCAGAAATGGCGCTGGCTTCATCGGCAGGCTTTCTGGGGCCTTTCATCAGATCTTCCTTTCGGTGCGGGATGTTCGGAACTGGACAGCCCAGGCGATGACCTGGCCGTCGGAAATCAGCAGCGCGCCGCCGTCGTAATGGCACTCGCCATTGGCCTCGGGATGCTTCCAGCCCAGGAGCGCACCGATGATCGCATCGACATGGGTCTTCAGATCCTCGCGGACCTTGTCTTGGTTGCGTGCCTGGGCAGAAAGGACGACGACGACCTGGAAGCGCACGTCGACTCGCTGGTGGATCGTGCTGGTCCGCTCATTCTGGCTCGCGGTCTCGCGGGTCGGTATGACGTACCAGGCTGGCAGCACCGTCGGCGCGGTGCGCAGCGAGGCGAACTCGATCGCGCCGTCGACATGCTTGGCCAGGTTGCGCAGAGGCTTGAGCTGGTCGACGATGGGTTGCAGAGCGATCATTGCTCACTCCCTGCATCGCCATTGAAAGCGGCCTTCAGATGGTCTGTCAGAATGGCGACAGCATTGGCCTGGTCAGCGTCGGAAGCACCGATGAACTGGCGCTTGGGAATGACGATCTGCGCGAACACACCGAACGGCGTGCGCAAGCCGCCTGCGGTCCTGGGCCGGATTGTCGCGCCTTCATTGTGCACGCGGGCATAGATGGCCGGTCCACCCGTCGCCTGGACTCCAACCTCGGCAAAGTCGGGGCCGAAGTCATTGTCGAGTTGATTACGCAGGTCGCCACGATCGACCAGCAAGGGGTTCGGGTTCTCAGGATCGCGGCGCGGCTTCCACGGGACGCCCAGGGGGTCGACCTGCTGGTTGAACCGAGTCCGCGTCGCTTCCAGCCAATCGACCGAGATCTCAGCCATTGGAACACTAAGATCGCCAACAGCCTCGATCGCGCGCTGCAGCGCGGGCGTGAGCTGGTCAAAGAGGTTGATGGTGGCGGCAGTCACCGGACATAGCCCTTGAGACGATCGCCATAGACCGGGCGACCTGGCGCAATCAGCACCGGGTCGGAGCTGGTCGAAGGGGCCAGCGGTATGCCGAGCTTGATCTTGCCACTGCCGATCGCCTCGAGATTGCGCATGGCGATCTTCTGGGCATCCTCGACATTCTTAGGGAGTTCACGGCGGTACAGCCGGGCATGCGCGATGTCGGCGATCGCCATCTCGACCAGCTGCGGCACGGTGGCGAGCGGCAGCGTGTACCGATCTGCCAGATAGGCCTCGGCCTGCGCCTGCGCGTCGGACAGAGCGCCGATCAGCATCTTGCGATCGATGCGCCCGTCGCCGGCATCGGTGAGCAGGATGATCTCGTCCAGGCCGAAGCGATCGACAAAGGCCTCGATCGACAGCATCGGTGCACCACCGCCCGGCATCGTCCAGCTGCCGTCCAACACGGCCAGCTCAATCTGGGTGTCGCGTGTCCCACCGACGGTGTCGAGCAGCGCGGTGATCAGATAGAGCTCACCGTCGCTGCCGCCGCCGATGCTCAGGCTGGCGCGCCCCGCCACGATCGTGTCATCCAGATCGAGCGACGCAGCCCCGTTGATCAGGCCGCGCGCCTCGCTGTTGACGCTGACGATCGCCTGGGCAAGCCCCAGATCCTCGACCAACGTCTCCTGCGGACTCTTGAGGCGGCGGATGACGGACATCAGCTGGCCTTCGCGGCCTCGGCCATGACGATGAAGGCGGCGACCTGATCAGCATTATCGCGATCGACGCTGTCAGCCAGCAGCTGCTGGATATCCGGCTTCTTGCTTGCAGTTCCCAGGTCGAGCTGAGCTTCTGCAGCGAGCGCCTTCATCTGCTTGACGGTGAGCGGTGCCAATGCGGCATCGATCGGATCGGAGCCATCGGTGGCGACGGCAACATCGGGTGCAGGCTCGAGCGCGCCCAGCGCGACCAGCTCGAGCGCATCGTCTTCTTCCATCTCGATGACCGAGCCGGGCAGATCTTCGCTATTGCGTTCGCGACCGAGCAGGCGCGTGAGAACGACGTAGAGGGGCATGGGTGTCTCCAGACAATCAGGGAGCGGAAACGTGAGGGGCGGGTGAACAGGGAAACCCGCCCCTCACGCCAGGCTGCACCACAGGATCAGAATGCGGCCTGGAACAGGAAGCCGGCGTCGGCGCCGACCAGCTCGGCCGAGAATTCGTCGAGCACGGCGTTCTTCCAGCTGCGGATGTCGCCATCCCATTCGACGGCTTCGACCAGCGGGTGATTGGCGAGCTGGTAGGTATAGCCGTAGCTCGGCAGCGGCATGGCGCGCATGCCCTCGGGCGGTACATAGGCCAGGATCGCGTCACCGCCCCAGACATCGACGGTGGTCGTATCGTCGGTGTCGTAGATCGCATCGCCCGACACGACATTCTCGATGTCGAAATACGACTGCAGCATTGCGATGCTGATCGACGAGCTGTTGGTGTACTTGAAATGGTCGAGCAGCTTGGGATGCTTCTGCAGCGAGCTGGTGACCGCGCCGCCGAGTACCAGCGTGTTGGGTCGACGACCAATGCGCTTGCGGATGACCTCCTTCGCGTCGAACACCTGGGTCTTCGGATCGCTGTCCATGCTCGACCACTTGCTGGATCCGCTGAGTGCCACCTTATTGGTCGAGGCATAGCTGGCGGCATTACGCGCGACCTGGGCCTGCTGGATTTCCTTCTCCAGCGCAATGACTGCCAGCACGGTATCGACGCCGGTCTGCTGCAGGTTGATGCCCGGCATTGCCCCGGCTTCTTCCTGGTGCTCGATCGGGATCACACTGGCGAGCGCCTCCTGGTGCAGGTTCACCGTCTTGCCTTCGTATCCGAATTCGAGCCGGGCGATCGGCGAGCCAGGCGCGCGGCGGGTGCGGCGGCGACGGAAGCTGGAGCGATCGAATTCGATCCGCTTGGCCGCACGTGTCGGCATGGTCACCGTGGGGAAGAGGAAGCGACCGATCATCTCGGCATTGGTGTAGCCGCGAGCGTGATTGGTCAGAATGGGATCGACAACGCGCGCCTGGGCAGCGTTCATCTGTTGGCCGGTGGGCATGAACTGGGTCTCCGAAATGATGGGTTTGCGCCGATGGTGAAGGGTCAGCGGGCAGGCAGCGCGCGCCGGCCCGCTGGGGTTCGCGAATTACGGGGTGAGAAACATCTCGATGATCTTGCCGTCGCCGGACGCGGCCTCGATCGCGTAGCCCAGGATCTCGCCACTGCCGCCCTGAGCGATGGCCTTGCCGTTGGCATCGGACTTGATCGGACCACCGACCGCGATCGCGCCACCGGCTTCCACCTTGGTGGTGCCCAGCGCGTTGAGGGCAACCGCATCGCCCGCGACGGCGGGATATTGCGCGACGCCGAACGCCTTTGTGCCTGCGCCGCACACGGCCCCGGCAAAGGTGACGAAGCGATTGGCGGCCAGCGCGGCGGCAGCGATGACCGTCGGGGAGAAGATCGGGGTACTCTGCATCGGGGTTTCCTTCAGGTTGAAACGGGTTTGAAAACGGGCTGCGCGCCGATCAGGCAGCGCAAGCCTGCGGCGGCATCAGCGCACGAACGTCAGACCTGGGCCTGGCGAACGGCGTCCATCCAGGCCATGTCGGGCTTATCGGCCTGGATGGCCTTGGCGCGGGCGAAGAGCTCGGCCTGGGAGGGATCCACCGAATAGCCCGGAGGCGCGGCGAAACTGGCGACCTTGCCCTTGGGATCGCCGTCCTTCGGGGCCAGCTCGGCAAAGCTGACTAGCGGCTTTGCGCCACCCAGCAGCTTCTTGAGCGCAGCGGCGGGCGGCATCTTGTCAGCGTCGCCTTCGCCGAAGCTCACCGGCTCGCTCGCCTCGCCGAGCTGGTCGAGAACGCCGATCAGCAGCGCCTTGCCGGCGGGGGCGAGCGTGCCCTGGGAAACCATGCCCTCTGCAAAGCTCACATGGTCGGCATGGCGGGCATCGCGGGCCGACTTGATCGCGGCGTCCTCGCGCGCCGTGATCGCCGCCTCGCGTTCATCCAGCTCGCGCTGGCGCTCAGCGAAATCGACAGGCTTGTTGTCGGTCTTGGTGGTCACGTTGGAAGTCTCCTGGCTGGGATCGTTGTCGGGGGATTCGTGAAGCGCGAAGCTGACCAGGCCGTCGCCGTCGCCCTCGGCGAGCGAGACGGTGCCCAGGCCTTTGACGGCGGGCGCGGCGGCACCCAGGAAGCCGATATGCTTCAGGTACCATTTGCCGGGCTTGGGATTGCCGTGGTGCGTGGGCGGGTAGAACGAGGCGCTGACCTTGCGGTACCGACCGGCGTTGACCGCCTCGGCAAATTCGGGCGCGACCTTGTCGACCTCTGCGATCAGCTGATCGCCTTCGAGGCGCAGGCCGGTTGCCCAGCCATAGGCGGGATGATCGGTAAGCGGGTGGCCGATGACCAGCGGGGCAGGATCGCCTTCCGCGTCATAGGCGGCAGCTGCCTGCACCAGGTCGTCACGCGAAAAGCTGTGGCGGCTCCCGTCGACCGACGTGAAGCTGCCCGGCTTGAAGATGCGGATGGTGCCAGCGCCGCTGCCGAAGGAAATTGCCTGATCCATGGACCATGGCTTAGGCCGGGTCTGAAGGGCGCATCCGGGTGACCTGGGTCACCCGGAGCCGGGCCGGTCAGGCACCTATCGTCTGGCCCGGATCAGGCGAAAAGGCAAGCGCGATGCATGGGCCATCTCTCCTGGTCGGACTTCCACAGGAGACGAAAATGGCTTTTGACACGATAGCTTATGTCGGCCCCGCCAAGTCGACGGTCACCCTGCCAAACGATGGCGTCCTGGTTCAGCCGCGCAAGCTTGGCACCAGGGGCGGCAAGATCGCTCGCTATATCACCATCAAGATCGGCGCTGGCCTAGCCACCAAGCTTGCAATGCACCGCGATCGCCACCCCATGTCGGTGCAGCTGGGCCGCGACAACGATGCTGGCAAGATCGCCCTGGCTCTCGATATGCAGGGGCAGTTCATTGCCACCGAGGTGAAGAAGGGCGGCAGCTACACCCTGACGATTAACGAGAGCAGCGCAGCGGGCAAGTTCGCCCTCACGTTCGACACGTTTACCAGGGACAACGTCGAGGTGCTAAAAATGCAGACCGGGCACCATTTCTGTGCGTTCTTGGCGACAAGCGGCATGCTCGCAGCAAGGGACTGACGACATTCGTACGATCCTTGTTGACTCTTTGGACCGCGTAGCAAATGTATCATCACCCGGCCTTTGTTATACTGGATGAACTGGAGAGCACGATGGCGAGCGTTGGTCACAGGCTGATGATCAAGTACGGGCTGCGTCAAGCGCCCGATGATAATCTCATCGCTCGGTGGCGGATGCTCACCAGCACGCTGATTGCCGAAGGCAATACTGCCGAAGATGCAGGCAGTGCCGCAGCAAAACAGATCTTTCCTGGCTACCAGACCGTTTTTTACGCCTCTGAAGCAGACGACATAGTGTCATTGCTCAATGCTGCCGGAGATCGTTAAATATCAGGACATAGCGATCCCGGTCCTAACTTTTCTCATGGGCTTCTTCGCTAGCCGTTTCACCTTGTCAAAAGCAGAACGCTTAACCCATGAGAATGCGCAGTTTGCGCTGTCAAAGCAGATGGCAGAGAGCCAGAATCAAGCCTATACGCGCTTGATGCAAGCGCTGACGAAATACGTTGGCGACAAGGACAGGCCTCCGTTGATTGACGATTTCTTTGCGATTAGTGGCCCCGCGCAAGACTATCTGTTCCAGCAGAAGATGGTGGCTGACGCGATCTTGTCCAATAAAATTGACGCTCAAAGCAGGGATGCGACGTTCATTCCGAAGCTGACAGAGACGGCGGACAAAGTCATCCCGACAGCATATGCAACCCTGAAAAAGATAGCTGACAAACACGGGCTTCCCTACCCCGCAGAATTTGAGCGCGCCAACTACCAGAGCATTTTTGATGCAGTGGAAAAATTCGGCAGGCTTGGTCCATTCGCGCCTCCGGAAACAGAGGCGAGACACACCAGCGCCGAAAACTGATCGCTATTTTAGTACCTGCCCCCTCAGCACATCGAGTGGCAGTTTCGGGCGTCTATGCCAATGGATTGGGACAGTAGTGTGCATCCAGTTCATCGCTAAAATCCAGCATTAAAAATAGCATATCGGCTAAAGAGAGGTGCCCGCAGACAACCAGCATACCTTGGTTGGAAGGCGCATAGGTAATGCCTCGCCAATTGACTGCCCGGCCTGTAGGACTCGCAAAGGCTAACCTGCCGCCATGTGAGCAGGCGTTTCTAATGACGCGAACGAAATCGAATACTGGAGGCCAAGCTTCGCCGCCAGGTCCTCCGAAATTGTCCTTGATCCAAGGCAAATGATTCTCATAGAAATCAACGAATATTGGCGAAATGAGATGTCGAGCCATATCGGCAAATCCTCCCGTCGATGCCTCGAAATCCAATTTTTCATCGTTGGGGACTATAGTTATTTCCAAATAGCTAATCGGAATGCGAAAAAGCGCAGCCTCGACCGGCCCACTTATGGGGAGATGTAGCCTTAGGGAGAATCGGTTGGAGTCGAAAACTGCAACGTCACCATGGTTGATGGTAATCTTGCCGAGTGCATAATGCTGAACGCTGACAGTGAGGCACGCAAACAAGGTCGAAAGGTGCTTCAGTGGGGTGAATAGACGGGCATTTGGCGTCAGTCTGCGAGTTCCAGTAGTTGGCGTCATGTAGTGGTTCACTCTTTACCGAGCAGATGAATTTTGTTGCAGATGGCGGGTGGCCTGGCGAGGATGCGTCGCCATGTTTAGCTCACAAGCTCAAATTCAGCCATGGGCAGCCTGTCCATGCATGGTGGCGGGCTTCTGGGTATCCTGACTAGGGTCGGGACAGAGATCGCGCCCTACGGGGCTCAAATCGGGTTGACGCAGCCGAGCGGAAGACGGCTCGATGGACTGGGCCCAGATTAGCCTGAAACTGGAGCGCCGATCTCGGCGCAAGCCTGGGTAAATTTGGCCCTGACCTCATCCGAGCCTTCCAGGTTGCCGACAATGTCGAAGGTGTCACCACCGGGCTTCGTGAACCGGAATACGAGCCTCTCGCGACCAGCAAAGTATTCTGGCACCCTGTCTCGATCAACGAGAGCTGCTCGCTTGTCCCAGACACTCCACTTGTCAACCCGCACCGGCCCGGCATCAATTCTCGTCGGCAGCAGATGAAACCCTTCACGCTCCCCCGGATAGTTATCAAGCCGGACGCCGAGACCCAACTTGCTTCCAGGTGTGCAAAGAAAACCGAACGCCCAACCAGCCGACTTGTCCTCTAGCTGCATCGTCACCGATAATTGGTCGGTGAGCTCGTCTTGCGTTTGTGTGACACGCCATGTCTGGCCAGGATGCAACTGAACCGGCTCGATCAACGCAATGGTAGCAAATAGCAGCGCAGAATACACGAATTGGCCCTCTAGTTAGCTGGGCAATATTACAGCATCTTGCCCGTCCAGACAACGCGACCGATCACCTGGAATGCATCGCGGTCAGCTTTGTCCTTTAGATCGATCACAAATACTTCGTGCGAGGGATTGTCGCTGATCGCCAGGACGCGACTCGGCTGAAACTGCAGCCGCTTGATGTAGACCTGGTCGTGCAGTCTTAGGGCAAAGATGCCTGGGCCGCTCGTCCTGTCTAGATCAATGATGACCCACTCGCCATCGGCAATCGTAGGATGCATGCTGTCGCCTGCAACGCGAACCATACGCAGATTGTCAATCTTCCCGAATTGCTGCCGCAGCCACGAGAGCGGGAACATAGCCTTCTGATCCGATTCCCCGGCAAGGATGATCTCTGCACCGCCGCCGGCGGAGAACGATACATCGTGGATGGGGATCCCGCCCTCAACCTGCTGCCCAGGAACGTTCAGCTCGAAGATCCGCTCAAGCGGCATTCCGAGCCCGTCGGCCAGTCGGAATAACTTTCCGATCGTAAGCGGCGAAGTGCCGGCCACCATTCGCTGAACGGTTGGTACAGACACATCCATCAATGCTGCAACTTCGGCCTGAGGTCGGGAACTGAGCATTTCCCGTAGCTTAGCGGCCACAGCCGCAGGCAATGCCTCAAACGCTGCATCATTGTTTTTAGACTTGACATCATTTTTGATGGTCATCATACCGGGCCTAGCTTCAAAACTGCTGATAAGGCATCAGATGTGATGGATTGGCATCCGGAGGAAATCAAAGCTGCTGTGCGTGCCAAGGGCGTGACCCTTGCGGCGCTTGGACAGCGCGCCGGGATCAGCCGACAAACGATGTCGCTGGCACTCGACCGTCCGCACAAGAATGCGGAAGCTGTCATTGCTGATTTCCTGCAGACGCCTGCGCATCAAATCTGGCCATCGCGCTATCACTCCAACGGTGCCAGGAAGCGCCCCCAGCCCAGCACCAACTACGCCCGCGCTCGCCGATTCCAGTCATCGGAGTGCGCGGCATGAAACTGCCCTATCACACTGCGTACCGCAATCGCACCGTTTTTGTTCTATCTCGGAATGAAACATCCCGTTTTTTTCGGGGGCGCGCGTGAAGGTCCAGACGCACCTGACCGCGCAGCAGATCGCAGACCTCAAGCTTGATGGCTTGCCGCGCTCTGCCTATCGCATCCGCGAGCGCGCCCTGGCTGAAGGCTGGGACTATCTGGAACGCCCGGCAACCCTGGGCGGGCGGCATTTCTCCATCGCGGCGCTGCCTGAGGCGGCGCGCGCAGACCTCTTGGCACGCGAAGCGGCCAAGCGATCGGATACACCGCGCGCAGCCAATGAGAACCGGCGCGGTCGCGGTCGGCCGAGCTGGTGGGATGAGCATCCCGAGGTCGCCGAGGCGGTCGAGGCCTATCTGTGCCAGCGCAAGCTCTCGTCGACCGTCATCCTCGACGCATTGCGCGCCGATTTCAGCGAGCTGCCCACCGGCAGGACGCTGCGCCGGTTCATCAAGGAATTCGAGGAGCGGCGCACAGCGCTGATCGCTTCGTTCCGGAACCCCGACCAGTTCAAGGGCAAGCACCGCGTTTCGATCGGCAACATGTCGGCGACGGTCACCGCCGCGCATCAGATTTGGGAAATCGACACGACCCCGGCAGACGTGATGACGACCGATGGCCGCAAGGCTGTGCTGGGCCTGATCGACCGCTTCTCGCGCCGCGTCCGGTTTGTGGTGTGCGATTCCGAAAGCGCGCAGAGCGTGCGCAATCTGCTGATCGGCACGATCCGCGCTTGGGGCGTGATGCCCGAGGCGATCATCACCGACCAGGGCAGCGGCTTCATCAACCGTTCGATCGTCAGCGCGCTGGAGATCCTGGGCATCGAGCATCGCCCGTGTCCTCCGGCCAGCCCGGAGCGCAAGCCCTTCATCGAGCGCGTCTTCGGAACCTTCACCCGCCAGCGCGCCGAGATCTATCCAGGCTTTATCGGTCACAATGTCGCCGAGGCCCAGGCCCTGCGTGCCCGCGCCCGCAAGGAAACCGGGCGCGCCGTGATCGAGGCCGGAATGTCAGCCGCCGAGCTGCAGGCTGCGATCGATGCCTGGACCGATGGCGTCTACCATCTGACCGTCCACAGCTCGCTCAAGATGACGCCGATGGCAAAGTGGCAAAGCTCACCGGCGAGCGCCGCTGCCGCACCTGGCGAAGATGTTCTTCGCATCGCGCTCTCCGCCGATGTCGGACCGCGCATGGTCGGCAAGCGTGGCATCCAGTGGAGAAGCGGGCGCTATTGGTGCGCGGCGCTCGCTGCCTATGTCGGCCAGACCGTGCTGGTGCGCCGCGACGAGGACGACATGGGCGCGCTGTTCGTCTTTGACGAGGATAGCCGCTTCATCGACGTCGCCGTCAATTACGAGCGCGCAGGCCTGAGCCAGCAGGATTTCGCGCGGCAGGCGCGGCAGCATCAGGACCAGTGGATGAAGGTGCAGCGCGCCGAGATGCGCGACCGCATGCGCCGCTACAGCATCGATCGCGCTGCGCAGGACATCATGCGCGCCGATGCCGAGGCCGCTGGCAAGGTCACCTCGCTGCCGATGCCCACGCACCGCGCAACGACGGCGGCGATCGACAGCATCGCCATGCCGCCCGCGCCCAAGCCCACACGCCCTGCGCGCCCCGCGATCGCCATCGACCCGAGTCCGTTGGCCGAGCTGACCACTGCCGAGAAGGTCGCGCGAGCCGACGCCATTCTGGGCGCGGCGGGACGCGGCGAGCCGGTCGATGAAAGCGCTCTGCGCGCGGCCCGCGCCTATGCCGCATCCACCGAATACCGCGTCGAAAAAATCATGATCGCGGAGTTCGAGCCGCGCCCGCCGCGCGCAGCGACCCCCGACACCACAGGCCCCGACCGCATGTCGGGCCAGGCCAGCTGATCCCGAGAACAGGAGGAGACGACCCATGACCCACAGCAGCGCAGTTTCAAGCGGAGGTGATAGCCACCTCCCGCTGATAACAGGGGCGGCAGCGCCGATCGTTGGCGGACAGGCCCAGCTCACCAATATGGGCCTGGCCCTCCGCACCATCATGGACTGCATGGCTGGCAACCGGGACTCGCCCCGGCTCGGCCTGCTCTACGGCTATTCCGGCTATGGCAAATCGGTCGGCGCGGCCTTTGCCGCTGCGCGCACCAATGCCAGCTATGTCTGCGCCAAATCGGTCTGGACCCAGCGCACGCTGCTCGAGGCGATCGCCACGTCGCTTGGCATTGTGAAGCTGGCGCGCACCGCGCCTGCCATTCTCGACCAAATCATCGAGCAGCTGACCATCCATCCGCGCCCGCTGGTGATCGACGAGATGGACTTCCTGGTGAAGCGCCAGTCGGTCGAAATCATCCGCGACATTCACGATGCGACCGCGATCGCGATCATGATGATCGGCGAAGAGGCGCTGCCATCCAAGTTGAAGGAATGGGAGCGGTTCGACAACCGCATCAGGGTGATGACGGCTGCACAGCCTGCCACCCAGCAAGACGCGCTCAAGCTGCGCGACCATTATTGCCGCCGCGTCCAGGTCAGCGACGACCTGGCGCTGCGCTTCCTCGAAGCCTGCAAGGGCTGCACCCGCCGGATCGTCAACAACCTCAACGAGGCAGAGCGGGAGGCGCTGGCATCCGGACAGGACCATGCGGACCTAGCATGGTGGGGCAACCGCCCCATCATGACCGGCGATGTTCAGGCCCGGCGCATCCAGGGAGCCTACGCATGAACTTCATCACGCCCCGGCTGCTCAACCCCCAGCGCGCGCCGGATCCCGAGGCCTGCCTGTGGAGCCACCTGCGCTACGCCGCTGAGCCACTCTCCATCACCGACCTGGTGCGACGCACCGACATCGACGTCGAGACCGTCGCTAGGCAGCTGCGCGCCTGGAAGAAAGACGGGCTGATCGTCTCCATCGAACGAACAGGACTTTTCCAGATGGCCAAGATTGCCGCAGCGCAGGACGCGCCGCCGACCATGCGGGCTGCGAAGAAGCTGCCCAAGCGCTTTACGCCCCGCTCGATGCGCCAGCGCATCTGGACAGCCATCCGGGTGCTGAAGGTCTTTGACCTGCCGATGCTGCTGATTGCCGCTGAGGCGACGGAGAAATCGACGGTCGCCTATCTCGCCCAGCTCGTGCGTGCAGGTTTTCTGGAGCGCCTCGACCAGCCGGGCGAACCGCATCGCCGCTACCGGATCGTGCTCGATACCGGCCCGCACCACCCATCGACCGGCAGGGCGTCGATCAACGGACAGCCGCACACCCGTCTGCTCGACCACAATTCCGGAGCCGAGCTGCACATGCCGATCGAGGCGCGACGCAAGCCTGTCGCCCCTTTTTTTGACCAGGAGCGTTAACCATGCCCGTTAAGGTTACCTTGACCAATATCGAGCGGGCAACCGCCGCCTGGGGCGAGGCGATGCCGAGCTGGGTCAGGCTCCTCGCAGCCGCCGCGGATGCGACCAACCAGCGCAAGGCGGGCGAGAAGATCAGCCGCAACGCCAGCTATGTCAGCCGGATCATCAACCGCGACTATGCAGGCAGCTATGAGGAGGCGGAGCGCCTTGTCCGCGCGGCCTGGGGCAACGAGGATGTTCTCTGCCCGGTCTGGAATGAAAGCATTCCGCTAGCTTCGTGCATGAACAACCGCCGCCGCAAGGGTGCCCCGAAGAACACCTTCGAGCATCTGTATGACGGGGCCTGCCCCAACTGCCCGAACAACACCGACATCGCCAGCGAGCCGCGCCCGCAGGAGACCGAAGCGTGCGCCGCCTGATCGCCAAGATCGGCCAGCAGGGCTTCACCCCGCTCAGCTTCATGCTGACCGTGGTGCTGCCCACCGCTGCCGCGATCGTCCTGGGCACCGCCCTCATCGTCGTCACCGCATCTGCAGGAGCAGCATCATGACAGTCTGCACCGACTATCGCGCCGTCCAGGGCGAGCGCGGCTATCTCGTGCTCTACCGCAGCACCGGCGACAACGTCTGCCCCGGATGCGGCGGTCGCCAGTGGGAGGTCGGTCGCGTCATGGCCGAATGCGCCCTGTGCGGCACCGCGATCCCGCTCGTTTCGCCCGACATCCCGACCCCCACCGATCCCGAAGCCGAAAGGAACTGACCATGGCTGCTGCCCGCCGCAAGGCCCCCACACAGATTGCGCCCCAGACCATCCAGGAGGCGACCGCGACGATCGACAAATACATGACGATGCAGGCCACCGTCGACCAGCTGAAGGCAGATGCCGATGCCTCGATCCAGCAGATCGAAGGCGCGCGCGATGCGATGGTCGCCCCGCTCGAGCAGGCGCAGAAGGAACTGTTCAAACAGCTGCGCGCCTGGTGGGCCGTCGCCAAGGACCAGTTGACCGAAGGCAAGCGCAAGTCGATCGAGCTGGCGGGTGCCATCATCGGCGAGCGGACCAATACGCCCTCGCTCAAGCTGCCCAAAGGCGTGAACCAGGAGGACTTCATCGAGAAGATCCGTGCCGCGCTCGAAGAGAACGCGAATCCCTACATCCGCACCAAGCTCGAGCTCGACAAACAGGCGATCATCAAGACGCTGCGCAAGGGCGAGGATGATCCGATGGCCGAGCGCCTGGCCACGCTGGGCGCTGCCGTTTCCCAGGCCGACCAGTTCTTCATCGATCGCGCCGGAAAGCGCGAGGCGGATCCTGAGCTGGTTGATGTCGAGGGAGGCGCAGCATGACCACCGCACCTTCCCGAGGCGTGCCGATCAGTGTCGCCATCCGGTTCATGGCTGCCTCAATCTGCTCTGGGCCTGCCCAGACAATCCAGGATGCCGAGGGCAACACTGTGCACTGCGCAGCCGGCATTGCCACCAAGTTCATCAACGGCACCCCGCTGATCATCCTTTCGTTGGTCGAAGACGGTCGTCAGACCACGATGGCGCTGGATCCCGACGCCCTGGACCAGTTCTGCGACATGCTGGCCGAGGCGGTGCGCTGGCAGAATGCCGCGCTCAATCCCGCACAGGGAGCCTGAACTGATGGCACGCCACAGCTCCAGCCTTCGCGAAGCGCAGGCTCTTGCCGCACGCCTCGATCGCGGCGGCGACAAACGCTCCGCTGAAATCATCAGGGCACTGATCCGCAGCTTCCAAGCCAGCCGCACCACGAACCAGATTCTGCATCAGGACAACCTCGAGCTGCGCGGCGCGGGCGTGCTGGCACCGCAATCTCGAAAGATGGAAATCCGTCAATGACAGAGAACCAACTTCGCACCCTCGACAACATTCGGGCGTTTATTGACGCTCGTCGGCGACCCCCCAGCATCCGTGAGTTGATGAAGATCGAGGGTATCAAATCGTCGTCGGGAATGCATCAACGACTGCAGGCACTTGTACGGGATGGCTATCTGTTCAAGCTCGACGACCTGAATGGTCGGTATGTGCCTGTTGACCAAAGCGGTGCAGTGAATCTGCGCGGTTGCTCGACCGAGGCCCTTCGGGCCGAACTTCAGCGACGCAATGATCTGCACATCGAGCGCGAAGGTCAGAAGGCATGACCGCCCCGTCCAGGTCACCGCGCGCCGCGCGCGCATCGGGCAGCGATCCGCGTACGCGCAAGATCCGCGCAATCATGGCCGCGTGCAACCGGCTCGGCCTGGACGAAGATGCGCGTCGCGATCGGATCGAGCAGATCAGTGGACAGCGCTCGCTTTCTGGGCTGACCGATGCCCAGTTGGGCAAGCTCCTCGATGGACTCAACGGTGGCTGGAAAGCAGGCCGCGCCGACCGCCCGCACCTTGGCAAAATCCGGGCGCTCTGGTGGACGCTATACTGGCTCGGTGAAATCGACGAGCCGGGCGACGCCGCGCTCAACGCCTTCGTCAAGCGGCAGACCGGATTGGCGTCGCTGCGCTTTGTCGACCACCGCCATGCAAATTCGGTGATCGAGGCGTTGAAAGCCATCGCGACCCGCGCCGGTGTCATGTGGCCGACCGATGCTGATGTTCGCGCACTGGAAGGGTCGATCCCAGGCGTCAGCCAAGCCAGCGCCGACCGGATCGCTGTCCTCCAGCGCCTTGATCATCTCTGCGCAGACAGAGTGATGGTGTACCCAATCGAGCTGGCGCGGCGCGAGATCGGATCGCGCGCCAACATGCATCACTGGTCTGAGCGGGAGATGGACGAAGCCATCCGTTTTCTCGGTCAGCGCTGGCGGGCCAAGCAGGCGCGTAACGCGCAGGCGGAAGGCTGATCCCATGTCTCTCGCCTATTTCCCTGGCATGAAGCTCGAGGATCTTCCAATCCCGCGTGACGTGCGGGTCACTCGGAGCTGGCCAACCCAGCTGGTGGAGTTGGCCGATCATATCGGAGCCTATCACGCACTGCTGGTCGTCGAGCGCTTCGGAGGCCAGAAAATCTACATCTCGGCCGATCCGGAGCGTAACTGCCTGCGCGAGGTTCTCGACGACAGGCTGACCCGGATCATGAGCCATGTTTATGGGTGTCAGGACGTGGAAATGCCTGTGGCAAGGGCAGCGCTGCTCGAGGCGCGCAGAGCGCCGATCATTGCATCCGTAAGAAATGGCGATATGACTGTGGCCGAAGCGTCCAGGATCCTTCATAGCGCCCGGAGCTATATTTCCAGGCTCGTGAACCGCAGCCAGGAGGCTATCGACGCCGAACCCTTGCGCCGGTCGAGGGTGCGCGACCCACGCCAGATCGAGATGTTCGAGCCGTGGGACGAAAATTCCCTGTGACCCCGGTCACCCCAACTGCTGCGAGCCATCCCGCTTAGCACTGCCTCATCGCTTTTCGATGAGGTCCACTCGATGCATTCCGTCATTTCTGCCAGCGCTCGATCCGAATGCTGGAGCGTGCAGTCGTGAGCTGGTGGCAGGTCATCCAGACCCTGTGGCCGATCGCTGCGACGATGACGCCGCTGATCTTGCTGGGCGGATTTGCCTGGCTGCAGACCAAGTTCCCGTCGCGTGCGGACCTCAAGGAACATGAGACCGAGCTGAAAACGCTGACCGAGCAGGTTTCAGGCCTCGTCACGCGCATCTCGACCAACGAGAGCCGCATTGATCATGTCATGCGTGATCTCGAGCGAGAGCCGACCCGCGCGGGCCTTGCCAATTCCATCTCCGACGTGCGCGACCGGCTCGGCTCGGTGGAATCGTCCGTCAGGGCGATGCAGCACCAGCTCGAAACGCAGAACGACTATTTGCAGACGCTGATCCAGCAAGGACTCGGCAAATCATGATCGCGCCCGCCATCCGACCGCTGGTACGCCGCGCCATCATCGACCTGCTGGCCGAAATCGGCGGCGAACATAACGATCATCACCTCGCGACCCTGCTGGCCGAGGTCGGGCACCGCGTCGCGCGCCGGGACGTTGCCGAGGAGCTGCGCTGGCTGGCGAAGGAAGGCTTCGTGCGGATCGAGGATGTTCCGCCCTACCTGCTCGCCGAGATCCAGCCCGACGGCGAGGATGTCGCCGCCAGTCGCCTGATCGTCGACGGCATCTATCGCCACAGAACAGGCCGCTGACATGGCCCGCTGGTCTTCCGTCGAGGAACTGCCGGCAGACGTCCAGGACGAGCTGGACGAGGCCGTGAAGCGCAAGTTCACCACCGATGCCCTGGTCGAGCTGGCAGCGAGCCACGGCCATACAATCGCGCGATCGTCCATGGGCCGCTGGGCCAAGCGCCGCCGCGACTGGCACCGCGTGGTGGAGCGCGAGAAGGCCGTGCGCGGCATGGCCGAGGCCGTCGACAGCCAGTTTGGTGACGAGAACGAAAAGCGCAACCGGATGCTGCTGCACCTTGCGCGCAACAATCTCTCCATCATCGCTGCACGCATGGGGGGCCAGGAGAAGCTCGAGCTGGGCGATGCCATGGGCCTCATCAAGGCGCTGAAGGACCTGGTCGTCGCCGACAAGATCGACGCCGAGCGCGAACGCGCCATCCGCCTCGAGCAGAACGAGCGCGCGGCCAGGGAAGCCGAAGGCGAGCTGCGCAGCCGTGGTGCGACCGAAGAAACCATCCTGGCCGTGAAGACCAAGCTGCTCGGCCTCAAAGCCTGAAGGGAGAAAGACCGTGAGTGAAGCCATCAGAGCCGACGACCAGCTCCGCCTGTTCATCGAGCGCATCGAGCGGCTCGAGGAAGAGCGCAAGGGCGTCGCCGACGACATCCGCGACACCTATAACGAGGCCAAGTCGCAGGGCTATGACGCCAAGATCATGCGCCAGATCGTGCAGCTCCGCAGGATGGAGCCGCACGATCGGCAGGAAATGGCAGCGATCCTGGACACCTACAAGGCGGCGCTGGGGCTGGGATGACCGAGCCGCGCCGCATCGTTGCTGGCCTGAGCGCGAACGGCCCCGGCGACATTGCGTCGCTGGCGTTCGCGATCGCGCAAGATGCCAAGCCGTTCGGCTTCCGGGTGCTGGCGATCAAATGCTCGCGCGCGACCAGGGCAGCAGCCGCATCAAAGGGCTCTCGCACCAAGTACGTGCACCTGGCCGACAACCAGGAGCGCTGCTGGATCATCCGGGTGTCGGACCATTACCGGCCCCGCCGCGTCGCGCATATCCCGCTGCACTTTGACCTGGTCGCGCTCGATGGCATGTCCGGGCAGGCAGACGTTCGCGAATGGCTGGCGTCCGTCGCCAGGGGCGAGATTGCCTGGGTGCAGCCGATGACGTCGCCCCGCGCGCGCAACACTCGCCAGCGCTGGAAGGGCCGCAGGCCATGAGCGCGAAGGTCGGTTCCCTTGCACCAATCGACGATCTCCCGTCGCTGCTGATGCCCTATCAGATCGAGGCGATCCAGCTCAGCGATCAGCATCAGCTGTTCGTCAGCGAAAAGTCGCGCCGCACGGGCCTTACCTATGCTTTCGGGGCTGACGCCGTGCTGACCGCTGCGCCAGCCCAGGGCGGGCAGGATTTCTTTTACATCGCCTATAACAAGGACATGACGCGCGAGTTCATCGGCTACTGCGCGGACTTCGTGCAGGCGTTCGACCAGCTGGCCACCGAGCCGAAGGAATTCCTGCATAACGACGGATCGGATGAGGGCATCAACGCCTTCCGCATCGATCTGCCGTCAGGTCACAAGATCGTCGCGCTGTCGTCCAAGCCGCGATCGCTGCGCGGCATGCAGGGCAAGGTCCTGATCGATGAAGCCGCGTTTCATGACCAGTTCAACGATCTGCTCGACGCGGCCATGGCGCTCACCATGTGGGGCGGCAAGGTGGTGGTCATCTCGACCCACAACGGCGCGGACAACGCCTATAACGAGCTGATCGAGGATATTCGCAGCGGCAAGCGCGAAGGCGTGGTGCAACGCGTGACTTTGAAGGACGCGCTGCGCCAGGGCCTCTATCAGCGCATCTGCCTGCGCACCGGCCAGAAGTGGTCGCCCGAGGCGGAGGCAGCGTGGGAAGCATCGCTCCGCAAGCGCTATGGCGCAGCTGCCGAGCAGGAGCTGGACGTCGTTCCCTCGCGCGGATCCGGTATCTACCTGGCGCGCGCGACCATCGAGCAAGCCATGTCGCACGAGCTACCGGTCATTCGCCTGGCCTGCCCGGATGGGTTCGAGCGTCACAGCGAGGAGTACCGAACCAGCTGGATCGTCGAGTTTCTGGAAACCGAGGTAGCGCCCTATCTGGACGACTTCGATCCGACCAGGCCGACCTATTTCGGCCAGGACTTTGCCCGCAACGGCGACGTCTCCCCGATCGTGTTCGGCCAGCGCGATGACAGGATGCGCCGCGTCGCGCGGTTCCTACTCGAGA
>FWWL01005532.1_pt1 | contig 19537 bp, 22 predicted proteins | sample 2228331 | NCBI WGS metagenome assembly FWWL01 (sample SAMEA103939775, study PRJEB20133) | metagenome | reverse complement strand
CAATATACCATCTGGAGAGAGGCATGAGCTGTGCAGGGGACTGCATGCTGAACAAAATGCAATTCTGCAGGCTGCTCTGTATGGAGTTTCTCTCGAAGGAGCTGAGATCTATACTACTCACGAACCCTGCGTGCTGTGCACAAAAATGATAATCAATGTCGGCATAAAAAAGATATACTATCTCGAGCCTTATCCTGACGAGCTTGCAAAAGATCTACTGAAGGAGGCAGGAATTGAAAGCATTCCTATCAAACTTAAATAATCTATTCATTCTAAAAGTCCTCGGAGTTTCTTTTTTAATAGCATTTGCATTTACTTACTTTCTTATCCCTGTCGTTTCAATAATGGCAAGAAAGCTTGGTGCAGTGGATAAGCCGGATAATAATAGAAAAATCCACAGGAATCCGACGCCAAGATTAGGCGGAATTGCAATTTATGCTGGAATAATCTCCGGAGTAGCTGCAAGTCTTTTGGTTCTGAACTCGATGAACAGAACTATTTTTATTGATCTCAAATTACTAACAGCAATATGCATCGGTTCAACCTTTGTAATGCTTCTTGGCAGCGCTGACGATTTTTTAAGTCTTAAACCTTCAGAAAAATATCTTGGTCAGGTAATTGCTTCAATTATCGCCATACTCTTCGGGATTAATTTCTCTTTTCTGAATCTTCCTGTTGCGGGCACTGTCTCTCTCGGCTTCTGGTCGTATCTTTTTACAATCTTCTGGATAACTGCAATGATGAATATGGTTAATTTTATTGACGGGCTTGACGGTCTTGCCGCCGGGGTATCGGCTATTGCGGGAGTATCTTTTCTGTTTTTTCTCGTGTCGAAGCAGAATTTGACGCTTGCAATTCTCATGGCAGCGCTCGTTGGGGGAGCAATCGGCTTTCTGAAATATAACTTTCACCCTGCAAAAATATTTATGGGAGACTCCGGTTCTCTTCTGCTCGGTTATATTTTCGGTGTAGTTTCGATTTCAGGAGTTCTTAAAAGCATGTCTGCTTTCTCATTGCTTGTCCCTCTGGTGATAATGGGTGTTCCAATTCTTGATACATTCCTGGCTATAATCCGGAGATACTTTGGAGGAAAACCTATCAGCGAAGCTGATTCGAAACACATACATCACAAACTTCTCCACAGAGGACTGAGCCATCGAGCAACTGTCTTGATAATCTATATATGGAGCGCTTTTCTGGCTTTTACAGGATATGCTGTATCATACGGGCGTTCCTTTACAAAGGTTTTGCTCCTTCTGGTTTCTATTTTCCTCACGACTTTAATCCTTGTTTATACAGGTATGATCGAAGAATTAAGGATTGTAATGAATGAAAGAAAAAGACAGAGAGAAAAATAACAAGAATTACTTCTGGTATGCAGGAATCGGAATTGATATCGCTGTCACCACACTGACGGGAGGAGTTATAGGCTATCTTATTGATAAATACTTTCGTACTACCCCTGTATTCTTATTGCTGTTCATAATCATGGGTTTTATTGCGGGGATACTTCAGGTCCTGAGGCTGATTGAGCGAGAAGAAAAAAGGAGCAGGAAAGAATAAAGATGAAGGTTGAAATACTGTACGGGATTGGACTTACTACTGTTCTGGCAGTATTGGGTCCACTGGCTGCTATTTATGTGAAGAAAAGGAGATATGATGTTGCAAAGAGTTTTCGTGTTTTTGTATCTTTGACCGTAATTAGACTTAGCGCCGTTGGAATTTTTTCGTTTTTTTTGTTCAAAAATGGTGGAAATCTTTTTCTGTTTTTGATAACATTCGCTACTGTTTACAGTTTGCTGTTAATTCCAGAGGTGCTCTTAATTGCAAGAGCCCTGAAGGAAAGAGTAAATGATTCAGGTGATTGAGGAGGGATAGGTTGGAACATTTACTGGAACATTTTGTGTTGCATCCGATAATTCCCATTCATATTGGCTCACTCGATCTCTCCATAAATCTGGCTATCATATCAATGTGGGTCAGCTCCTCAATTGCATTCCTCCTTGTTTTTTTTGCCTCAAGGAAAGCCTCACTGGTTCCGTCCGGTAGACTTGTTAATTTTGTAGAAGCCATAATTGAGTTCATTCAGACTAATGTCGTTGAAGAAAATATGGGCAAAGAGGGAAGGAAGTGGCTTCCATTTCTCCTCTCTCTTTTTATGTTTATCTGGTTTGCTAATCTGATCGGACTTGTCCCGGGATTTTATACGCCTACTTCATCCGTCTTTGTTACGGGAACACTTGCTTTTCTTATAGTTGCACCAACCCTTCACATTTACGGAATGAAGAAACACGGAGTTATCAAATATATTAAGAGCTTTGTACCTCACGGGGTGCCGGTATTTATCGCTCCCTTTCTTTTCGTAATCGAAATGATCAGTGCAATTGCCAAGCCCTTCTCTCTTACGGTGCGTCTCTTTGCGAATATGTTTGCAGGCCATCTCGTTTTGCTAACTTTTATTGGGCTGATTCTTGAGTTTAAGAGTTTTATTATCGCACCGCTTCCGATGCTTGGTGCAATTCTTGTCATGGGACTCGAGCTGCTTTTTACGAGTATTCAAGCATACATATTCACGACGCTATCAAGTATGTATATCGCCGATGCCATTCACGGCGGTCATTAAAGGATTTAAGAAAGGAGGTGCTTAGATGGTAGCTCTTTCAGCTGGTATTGTAATGGCAGCTGCTGCCGCAGCAACAGGTATCGCAATCGGCTGGCTTGCAAGCAAAGCCGTAGAAGGCACCGCAAGACAGCCTGAAGCAGGTGGTATGATCAGAACTACAATGATCATCGCCATCGCATTTATTGAAGCTATCGCTCTTTACGCACTCGTTACAGCTATTCTTATCTGGACAAAAATATAGTATATAGTTTAAAAAGGAGGCTTCGATGCCTGAGTTTTTTAAGCCAGAGCCAGGGCTACTCATATGGACTGCGATATCGTTTGGCGTTTTCCTTCTTCTTATGTGGAAGGTAGCGCTCGGCCCACTCCTGAACATTCTGGACAGGAGAAGGGAAACTATCGAGGAGAACCTGAAGAAAGCAGAAGAAGCCCGTGAAGAAGCAGAGAAGCTTTTTGCTGAATATCAGAGAAAGCTCGAAGAAGCCAAGAGGGAAGCCCAAGCTATTATTCAGGAAGGCAGAGAGCTGGGAGAAAAGCTTAAGACCGAGATAGTTGAAGAAGCAAAAAGAGAGGCAGAGGCAATAAAAGAAAAAACCATGCGCTCTCTTGAACTTGAACGCGAGAAAGCTATTCAGGAACTCAGAGATAAAGCTGCTGAGCTCTCTGTAGAAATTGCTTCAAGGATCCTCAAGAGAACGATTTCAGTCGATGAGCACATGGAAATAATACAGGATGCATTAAAAGAGGTGTCAAAGAGCTAAATGTCTCTTGAGAAGAAACACAGAAAACTGGCTGATATTGTAGCTGCATTATCTGAAGAGCACGGTTATCTTGAAGAGCTTTTCAATGAAGTAGAGCAGCTTGAAGGGCTTTTCTATGCTTCATCAGCTTTGAGAGGCCTGATTGCCGATTCAAGAGTTTCTGACGATAAAAAAAGAAAGGTTATTGAAGCTCTTCTCAAAGACAGGTTTTCTCCATATCTAATGAGCTCAATTGATTATCTGATCAGCAGAGGCAATTCCAACCGCTTATTCTCATTCATTCATTACCTAAAAAGCGTTCTGAGGAAAAGGCTGGAAGCACAAACCGCTGTAATCAGAACAGCAGTTGAGCTAGATGATAAGTCTAAGAAAGCTATCGAAGAGTTTATAAGCAGAAAATCTCAGAAACCGCTCTCTGTTAAATATGAAACAGATCCTGAATTGATAGGTGGTCTGATACTGAAAATCGGCGATGAGTTGATAGATGCAAGTGTCAGAGGAAGATTAGAAAGATTTAAAAAGTCATTGAGCGTACGGCTGTAGGAGGTGTACTTAATTGGAATTTAAAATCTCGACATCTGAGATTGAGGAGATTATTAGAAGGCAGCTGGAAGAAGTCGAAGAAGCTGTAGACGTATCCGAGGTCGGGACAGTTCTTGAGGTTGGAGACGGCATTGCAAGGATTGCAGGGCTCGAGAAAGCCATGGCATCCGAAATGCTTGAGTTTCCAAACGGCGTCTACGGTCTTGCTTTGAACCTTGAAAAAGATGAGGTCGGTGCGGTTTTACTCGGTGAGGATACTCTTATAAAAGAGGGCGATCTTGTTAAGAGAACCGGAAGGGTTCTCTCTGTCCCTGCCGGAGATGCGCTGATAGGAAGAGTTGTCAATCCGCTCGGTCAACCACTTGATGGAAAAGGCCCAATTCAGACAACAGAATGGCGCAAGATTGAACATAAAGCGCCAGGAGTTGTTTTCAGACAACCTGTTAAGGAACCTCTGCAGACCGGTATAAAAGCGATTGATGCGATGATCCCGATTGGAAGAGGACAGAGAGAGCTTATCATCGGTGACCGTCAGACCGGTAAGACAGCTATCGCCATTGATACGATTATCAATCAAAAAGGTACCGGAGTTATCTGTATATATGTGGCAATAGGGCAGAAGCAGTCCACAGTTGCCCAGATTGTTGAGACACTTGAGAGATACGGTGCAATGGACTACACCATTGTTGTTTCTGCACCGGCAAGCTCGCCAGCACCTCTTCAGTATCTTGCGCCGTACGCAGGCTGTGCAATGGGAGAATACTTCCTCTACAATGGAAGACATGCACTTGTGGTGTATGATGATCTTTCGAAACACGCAGTTGCATACAGGCAACTTTCGCTTCTCTTAAGAAGACCGCCTGGCCGTGAGGCTTATCCTGGTGATGTTTTCTACCTCCACTCCAGACTTCTCGAGAGAGCTGTTAAACTCAACGACGAACTCGGTGGCGGAAGCCTGACTGCCTTACCGATAATCGAAACTCAGGCAGGAGACGTCTCAGCTTACATACCAACAAACGTAATTTCTATTACAGACGGACAGATTTATCTTGAGCCAGATCTTTTCTATGCTGGTGTAAGACCGGCTATCAATGTTGGTATATCAGTATCTCGAGTTGGTGGAAACGCTCAGATAAAGGCTATGAAACAGGTTGCTGGAATGCTCAGGCTTGATCTTGCTCAGTACAGAGAACTTGAAGCCTTTGCTCAATTTGGCTCTGAGCTTGATAAAGTAACACTTGCAAAAATCGAACGTGGAAGACGGATGGTTGAACTCTTAAAGCAACCTCGTTACCAGCCGATGCCTGTCGAAAAGCAAGTCGTTTCGATATTTGCTGGAACAAGAGGTTACCTCGATGATATTCCTGTAAATCAAATTCAGGAATTCGAAAAGAACTTTCTCGAGTTTGTGGAAGCTAACTATTCTGACTTGCTCGAAAAGATTCGCACTGAGAAAGTGCTCAGCGAAGAGATTGAAAACAAACTTACTGAAGCTATCACTGAATTTAAGAAGAAATTCCAGTCATAAGGATAGGGAGCTATGTCGAAGCTCAGGCAGTTAAAAAGCAGAATAAAGGGTGTTAAGAAAACACAGCAGATAACAAAGACGATGGAAATGGTTGCTGCTGCGCGGATAAAGAAGGCTCAATCACGCATGGAAGCTGCAAGGCCATACGCGCTAAAAATGATTGAGATTATGGACAGCGTCGCAAAAGCAGCCGGAAAGATAAGACACCCCCTTCTTGAAAAGCGCGAAGTCAATAATGTTCTTGTAATCCTCTATACATCTAATAGAGGTCTATGTGGTGCTTTTAATTCAAACGTTATTAGAATGACTGAAAAATTAATCGACAGAGAATTATCTCTGGGTAGAAAAGTTGAACTTGCTGTTGCAGGCAGGAAAGCTTTGAGCTACTTCAATTTTAAAGGTTTTCCTGTGGTTGAGTATTTTGAGATCACAGATAAAGGCGAATATCAGGAATCAAGGAAGATTTCTGATTATGTTATAAATGTTTACAGTGAAGCAAAATATGACGCAGTTTATCTTATTTTTAATCATTTCAGATCTCTGATGCGGCAGGTACCGACTGAGTTCAGGCTGCTGCCGCTTGAGCCGAAGGCTTCTGAAAGCGAAAAAGAAGAAAAAGAAGTTGAGTATTTATGGGAGCCTTCAGCTGAAGCAGTTCTCTATGAACTTTTGCCAGGATACGTTGATACACTAATCTATCGTGCTCTTTTGGAATCTGTGGCTTCAGAGCATGCAGCCAGACGTGCGGCGATGAAAAATGCAACTGATAATGCCGGCGAGATGATAAAGAATCTGACACTTTCGATGAATAAAGCCAGACAGGCACAGATTACTAAAGAATTGACAGAAATCGTTACAAGTGCTGAAGCTATTAAGCATTCAAAAGAAAGATAAAAGAGGTGATTTAACCGGTGGGCAAAGGAAAAGTAGTTCAGGTGATCGGTCCTGTAGTTGATATCGAATTCAAACCGGAAGAACTTCCGAAAATTCTCAATGCAATTATTGTTCAGGGAGAAACTCCTGAGGGACCGGTAAGAGTGGTCTGTGAGGTCCAGCAGCAGCTTGAAGGAAATGTGGTTCGTACTGTTGCAATGGACATTACAGATGGAATAGTAAGAGGAATGGAAGCTATTGATACAGGAATGCCGATCTCTGTTCCTGTTGGAGAAAAGACCAAGGGAAGAATATTTAACGTAATAGGTGAACCGATAGACGAAATGGGAGATGTTGAAGTCGAAGAGCGCTGGCCGATTCACCGCGAACCACCGGCATTTGATGAGCTTGATACATCGACGCAGATTCTTGAGACCGGAATCAAAGTCATCGATCTTCTCGAACCTTACGTAAAGGGTGGAAAGGTTGGACTTTTCGGTGGTGCCGGAGTTGGAAAAACAGTTATCATTATGGAGCTTATTCATAACATCGCTATGCATCACGGCGGTGTCTCGGTTTTTGCAGGCGTCGGAGAGCGTACTAGAGAGGGTAATGAGCTCTGGCTCGAAATGAAAGAATCCGGCGTTATCGATAAGACTGTTATGGTTTATGGCCAGATGAATGAGCCACCCGGCGCAAGACTGAGAGTCGCCCTGACCGGGCTTACGATGGCAGAGTACTTCAGAGATCAGGGTCAGGACGTCCTTCTCTTTATCGATAACATCTTCAGATTTACTCAGGCAGGATCTGAGGTTTCTGCTCTTCTCGGAAGAATGCCTTCAGCTGTAGGTTATCAGCCAACACTCGCTACAGAAATGGGTGAACTTCAGGAAAGAATAACCTCTACCAAAAAGGGTTCGATCACATCCGTTCAGGCAATTTACGTTCCCGCTGACGACTTAACCGACCCCGCTCCTGCAACAACATTCAGCCACCTGGATGCAACCACAGTTCTGTCGCGACAGATTGCTGAGCTTGGTATTTATCCTGCTGTTGACCCTCTTGATTCGACATCAAGAATACTTGATCCTGAGTATGTTGGTGAAGAACACTATAGAGTTGCAAGAGAGGTTCAGAGAATTCTTCAGAGATACAAGGAACTTCAGGATATTATTGCAATTCTCGGTATGGAGGAACTGAGCGAAGAAGATAAAATCATTGTTAACCGCGCAAGAAGAGTTCAGAAGTTCCTTTCCCAGCCATTCCACGTTGCAGAGCAGTTCACAGGGCGTAAAGGTGTTTATGTACAGCTGAAAGATACCATAAGAAGCTTTAAAGAGATTATCGAAGGAAAGTGGGATCATCTCCCCGAGGATGCTTTTTACATGGTTGGAACAATTGACGACGTTGTGAAAAAAGCAGAAGAAATGCAGAAAATCGAGGTAAGTTAGGGAAAGGTGCTTACAGGTGTCTGAGAGGAAATTACTTGTTGAAGTTATAGCAACTGATAGAGTTCTTTATGCAGCTGAAGCGCAGATGGTTGTTGTGCCAGGGGCAGAAGGAGAAATCGGTATTCTACCCCTGCATATACCCATTGTGAGTCTTCTGAAAAGAGGAGAGATAAGAATCAAGCATAAAAACCATATTGACTATTTCTTTGTAGATGGCGGCTTTCTAGAGGTTAAAGAAGACAAGGTTTCGATACTTTCAAAGGAGGCAGTACCCGCCCAGGAAATAGAGATTGAAGCTGAACTTCGGGCACAGGAAGAGCTGAAGAAGATGATAGCAGAGGCAAAGGAAAGAGGAGATGATGTAACATCGCTTATGGAATCCCTCGAAAAATCCCTGGCGCGCGCTAAAATAGCTGCAAAGATTAAAAAATCTTAAAGTAAAATAATGAATATTAAACTAAATACAGCGGCCTGCTAAGAAAAAGGGCCGCTTTTTTATTGCTATGAGTGATATCAAATTATTTATTAAAGGAAATAAAAAACTAAAGGGCACTGTAGAGATAAGCGCGGCTAAGAATAGCGCTTTAAAGATCATGGCTGCCTCTCTTCTGGTTGATGGTGAAGTTCTTATAAGAAGGACCCCACGTATATATGACTGTTTTATGATGGCTGAACTTCTTAATAAACTGGGCGCAGAAGTTATTTGGGACAGAGACGGACTCAGAATTCACCCTGAAATAAGATCTTTTGAGGCAGATTATGACCTCGTTAGCAAGATGCGAGCATCTATACTGGTTTTAGGTCCTTTGGTTGCTCGTTATGGCAGAGCGAGAGTTGCTATGCCCGGTGGCTGCAATATAGGGCATAGAAAAATCGATCTTCACCTGAAAGGACTTGCTGAACTCGGAGCCGATATCAGCATCGGCAGCGGTTATGTTGAAGCAAAAGCTAAGAGGCTTAAGGGAAAAACCATCAGCCTCTCTTTCCCGAGCGTAGGTGCTACTGAAAACTTGATAATGGCTGCGGTTTTTGCAGAAGGCAAGACGATCATTGAGAACGCTGCAAGGGAACCAGAAATAGTTGACCTCTGTAGTTTTCTGAAAGAAGCAGGAGCTTCAATCTCAGGTGAAGGAACATCCAGGATTGAGATCGAGGGTGTAAAAGAACTTAATGGAATCAGTTACGAGCCAATTCCCGATAGGATTGAAGCCGGTACATTCATTGTTGCAGGCCTTATTACCGGGAGCAAAATCACGGTAAAGAATCTTATTCCCGAGCATTTGGACTATTTTCTGAGAAAGCTTGAAGAAGCAGGTGCTGTGTTTAAAATTGGAAAACAAGAGATTACAGTTATTCCATCTGGAAGAATGAAGGCAATTGATATTGCCACATTTCCTTACCCGGGCTTTCCAACTGACCTTCAGCCGCAGACAATGGCTCTTTTGAGCATTGCAGATGGAAAATCAGTAATTACTGAAAACATTTTTGATAATAGATTCCTGCACGCAGATGAGCTGACTCGAATGGGAGCATCAATTGAAATAGATGGAAAATATGCAGTCATTAATGGTGTTGAAAAGCTTACCGGCGTTCCGGTGCGTGCTTTCGATTTGAGAGGCGGGGCTGCACTCGTGCTTGCAGGCCTTGCAGCTGAAGGAGAAACGATTGTCTACGATGCTTATCATATATTCCGTGGTTACGAAAATTTAACAGACAAACTGACAGGATTGGGCGCCGAAGCAGAGGAGGTTATAGATTAATGACTTTAAAAAAAGAAGATATCAAGCGGATACTTCCGCATCGAGAACCTTTTCTGTTTGTTGATGAAATTTATGAGCTAACCCCCGGAGAGTATGCTCGTGGGAAGTTCACTCCGGATGAAACTTACGATTTTTTCAGAGGGCATTTTCCCGGCAATCCCGTTCTTCCCGGTGTTATTATGGTAGAAGCTTCTGCTCAGGTCGGAGCATGTGCAGTCCTTTCTGTGGAAGAGTATCGCGGGAAAACTGCTTATTTTGCCTCTATAGAGGAGTTTAAATTTAAAAGGGTGATCAAACCCGGTGAGACAATTGATATCCATGTGGAGATGTTGAGTTTCAGAAGGAATTTCGGAAAAGGTAAAGTATCAGGTTACTGTGGCACCGAGCTTGCATTTGAAGGTATAATTTCTTTCTTTGTTGGTTAAGGAAAAGATGGATAAAGTGCAAAATCATTACAGGAATTTACAGGAACTGGACGGAAAGTTTAAGAGCCACAAAAGGAAGCGGCTTTTAATTGCATACGGTATCCGCATTCTTATCATTATATTTTTGCTTCTATTTATTGCCAGCATGTACACCTTCTATGTTGGTTATACTATTACGAAGAAACTCAGCAGCCATGAAGGTGCCGAACAGGCTAAAAAAGCACTCTCGGAGAAGCCGAGCACAATGGAACCGTTTAACGTACTGGTGCTTGGCAGCGACACGAGAGGAGAAGAAAAAGGTCGTTCGGATACCATAATTATTCTCAGAGTTATTCCCAGAGAGAAAAAAGCCATTATGATCTCAATACCTCGTGATTATCGGGTAGAAATTCCGGGCTACGGCAAGAGAAAAATTAACGCTGCATATGCTCTGGGTGGTCCTGAGCTTGCAATAAAAACCGTTTCCGAGTACCTCAATATGCCAGTTCATCACTACGTAGCGATCGATTTTCAGGGTTTTGTAAAGGTTGTGGATGCTCTTGGTGGGGTAACGGTTAATGTTGAAAAGAGACTCTACGAGCAGGGAGACAGCAATGTCAATCTCTATCCCGGAGTTCAGCGTTTGAGCGGAAAGCAGGCTCTTTCGTATGTCAGATTCAGGCACGATGAGGAAGGAGACTTTGGTAGGATCAGAAGACAGCAACAATTTATAAAAGCTTTAGTTGAGGAGCTTTCAAAGCCTGCATCTATACCCAAGTATCCAGGAATCGCAAATATTATAGCCGAGAATGTGGAGACGGACCTTTCTCCTTCAGAAATAATCGAGCTGGCAAGGTACTTTGCGGCAAACAGAGGTTTTAAGGTTGATTCAATAATGCTTCCGGGCTACACCAAAACTATCAATGGAGCCAGTTACGTAATACCCGATCAAGCAAAAGTTGATTTGATAATTGCGACTATATTGAAAGAAAACAGGTTACCGCGAGCTGAGGAACTGATCGATCCTGCAACGATTAGCGTCAAGGTCTTTAACGGTTCAGGGCGGGCAGGGGTTGCGAGAGCGGCCGCAAACTACCTTCGTGACCTGAATTTTAATGTTTTAGGATCACGGAATGCCGATAAGTTTGATTATGAAATATCTTTGATAGTCTATAAGAGCGGCTACAAAGAACATGCAGAGATTCTTCAGAAGACAATTGGTTTTGGAGAAGTTATTTTAAGCGATGACACTTATAATAGATTGCTGGGGTCTGCAAACGTTGGGCTTATACTCGGGATGGATTCTCTTGATAACACAGAGATAAAGGAAAGGATGAAGTAGTTGAAGGTTCTGGTTACAGGTGGTGCTGGCTTCATTGGCTCACACCTTGTCGACAGGCTTGCAAGAGAAGGGTGTAAGGTTGCGGTTGTAGATAATCTTTCTGCAGGCAGCCGAGAGTTTGTGAATTCGAAAGCAGAGTTTTTCGAGGTAGATATTCGAGATTATGAGGGTCTAAAAGCAGCCATCGAAAAAACACAGCCTGAGATAATATTTCATCTTGCAGCTCAAATCGACGTAATCAAATCTTTTGAGGATCCATCTTTCGATGCATCAGTAAACGTTTTTGGTACACTCAATTTGCTTAAGTTATCAGCCCTATCCGGCGTAAGGAAGTTCGTATTCACAAGTTCTGCCGCGGTTTACGGTGAGCCGAAAAAGCTTCCTGTCGACGAAAATCACCGGTTGAGCCCTTTATCTCCTTATGGAGTATCGAAAGCATCGGGAGAATGGTTTACAAGGATATACTGCGAAAAATCCGGTATTGAATGGGTTGTATTTAGACTTGCTAACGTATATGGCCCTCGCCAGGGAGTCTACAGCAAGGGCGGAGTAATCAGCATGATGATTGAGTCTTTTCTTAAAGGAAAAGAATTTACACTTTATAGCCCAGCTTATTCAAGCAGGGACTTTATATACGTCGATGATGTTGTTGAAGCATTCACGAGAGCTATCAATTCTTCATCTTCAGGTATATTTAATATATCGAGCAACAGAGAAACATACCTCGAAGAGCTTTACGAAACGGTGACAAAATATTTAAACGGCAGAGTAAAGATTGAGAGTATGATAAGAGAAGGGGAGATTAAGAGAATTTATCTTGACAACACCAAAGCAAGAGAAGTGCTTGCCTGGGAGCCTGCTGTGGATCTTGAGGAAGGAGTATACAGGACTCTGGAATTCTGGAAGGAGAAATACAGATGAAATATGATGTCAGAGATTTAAATCTTGCAGAAACAGGAAGAAAAAGAGTCGAATGGGCTGAAAAAAGAATGCCCGTCCTTCGAATTATTCGTGAGAGATTCGAGAGAGAAAAACCACTCGAAGGAATTACTATAGGAGCGTGCCTGCATGTTACCACTGAAACCGCAAATCTTGTGCGGACACTGAAGGCAGGCGGAGCAAACGTGTTTTTGTGCGCTTCAAATCCTTTATCAACTCAGGATGACGTTGCAGCATCTCTTGTCAGCGATTACAGAATAAGCGTTTTTGCAGTGCATGGGGAAGATCGTGACACTTATTACTCTCATATCAGAAGTGTTCTGGCAGAAAAACCTGCTATAACAATTGATGATGGAGCTGACCTTGTTAATACCCTTCATACAGACACTCAGTACAGTGATTATAAAGTTTTGGGCGGGACAGAAGAGACAACAACGGGTGTAATTCGCCTGAAATCCATGGAGAGAGATGGTGTTCTTAAATACCCGATTATTGCGGTAAACGATGCATATACTAAGTATTTATTCGACAACAGATACGGGACAGGTCAGAGCACAATAGACGGGATTTTAAGGGCTACAAATATCCTTATTGCGGGTAAGAAATTCGTTGTTTGCGGGTATGGCTGGTGCGGCAAAGGGCTTGCAATGAGAGCTCGTGGTATGGGCGCCATCGTTATTGTTGTTGAAACAGACCCGATAAAAGCTCTTGAAGCTGCTATGGATGGATTTACAGTTACTGATATGAATGAGGCAGCAGAGATAGGGGATATATTTGTGACGGTTACCGGAAATACCTCGGTTATCAGGAAAGAACATTTCGAACTGATGAAAGACGGAGCGATACTTGCCAATTCAGGGCATTTCGATGTTGAGATCGACATTCAGGGGCTTAAAGAGATATCGACCGGTGAAAGGGAAGTCAGAGAAAATGTAGTTGCATACAGATTGAAAGATGGTAGAGAGATTTTATTGCTTTCAGAAGGAAGGCTTGTAAATTTAAGTGCTGCTGAAGGCCATCCTGCTGAAGTTATGGATATGTCTTTTGCCAACCAGGCATTAAGCGTGGAGTTTATCGTGAAAAATTATGAGAAACTTGAGCGGAAAGTGTATTCAGTGCCCGAAGAGATTGATCGTGAAGTAGCTGCTTTAAAGATCAAGGCACTGGGTATTAAGCTCGAGAGACTTACAGATGAGCAGATAAATTATTTAAATTCCTGGAATATTGGAACTTAAGCAAAGGGGGTAATGGTATGACAGACGAACGGGATACAAGAATCGAAGAAATACTCGAAAAGCTCGTATTCTGCGCTCATGAGCTTGAAAGAGAAGGGCTCATCACAGGTTCTGTGGGCAATATCAGTGCCAGAGTCGATGAAAAGACTATTTTGATATCATCTCACTCGTCTTACCTCGGAAGAATAAAGCCTGAGGAGTTTGTTCATGTAGATCTCCTTGGCGAGAAGGTGGGAAGCACTGAATACGAACCTTCGAGCGAGCTCTGGATGCACATTGATATCTACTCAAAGAGAGACGATGTGAATGCCATAGTTCACACACATTCACCCTATGCTTCAGCATATGCCGTACTTAAAAAGCCTCTGAGAGCTGTAAATCCTGAATCGATGTATAAACTCGGTGAAATACCTATTATTTCGTACTTTCCTTCAGGAACAAAGGAGTTCGGGCGCGCTGTTGCTGATTCAATGAAGCCGGGTATAAAAATAGCGCTGCTTGAGAGGCATGGTGTTGTGGCTGTGGGCTCTGATCTCCTGGAGGCACTCAACTATGCTGAACTTGTTGAAGAAATTGCCAGAATAAACTACCTTGTTGATACTTTGTCGAGGTGATAAATGGAAGTCGTTGTAAAGAGCGTTTCTTATGATAATGGAAAGCTCGTAATAATAGATCAGACTGCACTTCCAAACAGCGAAGTGTATTTAGAAATCAATGATCTGAAAGATGCTATCGAAGCCATCAGGCTTCTTAAGGTAAGAGGAGCTCCTGCAATAGGGATTTTTGGTGCTTATGCTTTTGTTCTTGCAATAAAGGGCCTTGAATCGCTTGAGTCAAGAGATGAAATTAAGAATGAAGCAAGGAAAATTGCCGATGAGCTTATAAGTGTGAGACCGACTGCTGTAAACCTCTCTTATGCTGTCGAGAGAGTCTTTAAAGTTTTTGATGGCGTTTTGAGTTCGAACGGAAGCAGCAGTGAAGCCATTGCTAGAGCAGAAGAGGAAGCGATGCTGATTCATCAGGAAGATATTCAGGCAAGCCTTGACATAGGCGAGAACGTACTGAGGTTTTTTGAAAGAAATTCCGGAATGCTAAGGATTCTTACTCACTGCAATACTGGGGCTCTTGCTACGGGAGGCCTCGGTACAGCTCTTTACGCTATCAGAAGGCTGTACGATGAGGGCTGGGTTGAGCATGTCTATGTTTCTGAGACTAGACCTCTGCTTCAGGGAGCACGACTTACCTGCTGGGAACTTGAAAAATATGAAATACCATACAGTCTTATTGTTGATTCTGCAAGCGCTCATTTTATGAAGGCAGGAAAAATCAATGCGGTGATAGTGGGAGCAGACAGGGTAGCAGCAAACTGCGATACAGCAAATAAAATCGGAACATACTCCCATGCCCTGGCTGCAAAAAATCATAATATTCCCTTTTTAGTAGTTTGCCCTGAATCTACCCTTGATCCTGCAACTCCAGACGGCAAAAATATCGAAATCGAGATGCGCAGTGGATCAGAGGTTGCATACATTGGCGGAGTAAAAATTACTGCAAATGAAGAAAAGTGCATTAATCCAGCTTTCGATGTGACTCCGGCAGAATACATTACTGCGGTTATTACCGAGAAAAGAATTATCGATCCAGATAGGAAAAGATGTCTGTAGAAACAGCTTCAAAAATATTGCAACTTTTTATCCTCATTGGTCTCGGTTTTCTGCTCAAGAAATTACGAGTTCTGCATGAAGCTGATGCTCCAAGAGTTGTGACCTTAAATACTTATACATTTCTTCCGGCCCTTATATTTTATGTAATTTATACCTCAAATTTTAAGAACGAGTATATCGGCGTTCCTCTTTCAGGATTTGCTGTCATGTTAGTTATGACGGTGATATCAGGTTTATTTGCGTTCATCTCTGGTTTTCGTGATAAAAAATTTGCGATGCCGTTCGTTGTGGCTTCCTCTGCGGGAAATACAGGATATATCGGTTATCCGGTGTGTCTCGCTCTTTTCGGACAGGAGGGCTTAACAATAGCGGTAGCTTACGATATCTTTGCAACAGTATTTTATGCATTGATTATAGCAGCCGCACTGATATCTTACGGCTCTGGAAAAATGGCTTCCTTGAAACAGCTTTTTTATTCATTGCTGACATTTCCTCCAACAATAGCGGCAATTCTCGGTCTCGCGGTGAAAGGCATCCAGGTTCCCGGTTTTCTTCTTGAAACTCTTGAATTTGCCTCTTCTGCAGCGATACCTTTAACACTCGTTTCGCTGGGTATTGCGATACGAGAAAAAGTTAATTTTCACTATTTCAAATACGTTTTTCCTGCTCTAATCTTAAAACTAGGGGTATCACCGTTAATTGCCTGGGTTGTTGCATCATGGTTTCTAACAGGTCTACCGTTAAAGATAGCTGTAATACAGGCTTCGATGCCATCTCTTATGCTCACCTACATTCTTTCAGAAAGATACGGTACTGCACCGGAGTTCGCATCATTCCTCGTATTTGCATCGACTCTTACGGGCATTATAACCATCCCAATCGTAGTCAGTTTGGTCGGCTGATTTTTCAACTGGCAGATTTTTTATTCCCTGATAGATGCCGTTACTGTATGCGTTTGCTCAATCAATGCAGCTGCAGGGCAGGGTATGTGATTTATCCGGGATGCTGCATAAGGTGCGCCAGCCCTTCTTTTAAGATTGTTAAAGAATGCCCGATATGTAAACTCAGAAATAAGGGGAAAAATAATATGAATCTTGTGGCTGCTTACCTGAATACTGATAAACCTTTTGCTGAGATCAAAAAAATTAAAAGAAGGGAGATAGATTTGCTGCTGGACACTCTCTTTGAAAAATATCTTCAGTGTTTACAGGAAGGAGATTCAGAAATTCCAATTATCAACGGTATTTATTTTGCCTCTTCAGGTTTGAATGAAATATCTATAATTGAACGATATTCGTTTGAAAAGTTTAAAGCTGGCCTGTATAAATTTATCGCAGGCAATCGAATGAATCCGGCACCTTTAGATGGCAAGAAAAAGACTGTTGCTCTTTTTAGTCCTTTTCTCAAGGATGTAAAAGAAATCAATTCATTGAAGAGAATCATGAGGAAGACCTCAGGTGCGGATATAATTATACTTCTTTCTCTGATTTTAAACATTAAGGAAAATATCGAAGGCAATGAGTTAAAATATTATATTATGGGTTCGTGAGCCGTGTCTGTGGTTGCCCTGCTCGATGTGCGAGCAGGTAGTCCATGCCAGCCGCGGGCGAAAGGACCCACGTAAGCCCTGTTACGGTTTCAAAAAAGAAACCGCCAGGGTGAGCATGGCGCGGCTTAGGGGTAAGTCCTGCCCTGCTGATTGAGCAGGAGAGGAGTGATAGTGCCGCAGCCACCCCGAGAGGGGTGGCTGCGGTGCGAAGCTCCCTGCAGGCGAGTGTGGGGGCAAAGACCAGGTCAGGCGGCTCACGAACCTTAAAACGCTCAAATAATTGCTTTCAAGTAATGCGGGTTGCCTTATAATTCTTGCAGAAAGGGTGTGGTAAAATGCAGAAGATAATTAAAGGTAGACATATCGAAGTGACACAAGCCCTGAAAGACTGGGTCGAAAAGAAACTAGAAAAAATATCAAAAAAATTTGATGTCATCCATAAAGTCGATGTGGAACTTGAATACTTAAATGGCCAGCCTGATGCAAAGAATGAATGTGAAATAACAGTTTTTGCAGATCATGTCATATTCAGAGGGGTGGCAAGAAATGACGATATGTATGTTGCCATCGATAAAGCCATTGAAAAGATTGAACGACAGATAGAGCGTTATAAAGGAAAGAATTATGTTTCTGAAAACAAGCGTGCACACTTAAAACCGAACCAGGCAGTAGTTGAGAGCAGCGAGAGCACTGAGAGAGAAATTGTTAAAAGAAAGAAATTTCAGATCAGAGAACTTGATGTCAGAGATGCAATTGATCAGATGGAATATCTCGGACACGACTTCTTTGTATTCGTTAAGAACAATGACAAAGCAGTTTCAATCCTGTACCGACGCAAAGACGGGAAATTAGGCCTTATTGAGACCGACATATTCGTTTCCTGATCATAATAGGGGAGAAAAATTGAAGAAAGAGTACCTGAAGCTTTTATTCGCCTTAGCAGCAATCATATTGTTTGCTCTCGCAATTTATATTTCTTCGGTCACAGCTTTAAAAATTGAAACTCAAAAGATGGTATTTTCTCTGATAGCATCTTTGTTTGCAGGGATTATCACAGGTTATATAAATGCTTCTTATAAGACCAGCTTTATTATTGCTGCAGGTTTTGCTGTAGTTACAGGTCCGGCATATGGAGTTATCTGTGGCATTATCTCAGTTTTCTTGAACTATCTTACGGTCAGACTGAAGCGCGGCGAGGCAGTTTTCACTTCGTGTCCGCTGCAGCTCTATGCAGATGAGTATGTTTTTTCGTTTTCGCTTGCATATTTATCCACCATAAGCATTGCCATATACCTTTCCTGGAACGTTTTCTATTTATTTTTCCCCGTATTCATCTGGATGTTTCTCTACCTGAGCTCAAACATCATCATGCCATTTATTCTTCGTGACTCGGGCGAAAAATTTAAGATAAAAGCGATCTCTAACGAAAGCGTATTTGAATTAATGCACGCACCGGTTGCCTCACTTATTGCTTTTGCTGTTTCTGAAAACGCTTTTGAGCTTGCTTTGCTGGCACTGCTTCTTGTGTTTGTGTCTGCTAAGAGCTCAGGAAGGTCAATTGAATTTTCTGCGCAAGATGCCGCAGAAAAGACGGCTCAATTTGTGCTTGAGCAGATTTACGGCTATAAAGAAATATATAATTCTTTCTGTTCGCTTATTGAAGCCGTTTCGAGAGAAAGCTCAGAAAAAGTTGATGTTGAAGCTGCAAAAAAGTCTTTCCTCTTAACCTCACTTGCGTGGACACCGTTCAGTGCCACACTCTTTAAGAAGCCGGATCGCTTGAATGCTCAGGAAATTATGACTCTTGAAAAAAACATAAAAAAACTTTATCAGGCTTCCATAAAGGCAGGTTATTCCCCCGAGGTATCAGACGCGATAATCAAGTACTATGAAAATTATGATGGAACTGGCATTCCGTATGGGATTGAGGCATCTGACATTCCTTCATCAGCCAGAGCTGCGCGGGTTGTTGAAAGATATCTGATTTTAACTGAGTGGAACAGCCTTACCACACCTGTATCAGACAGGGAGGCGATTGAAGGCCTGAAAGAACTGTCCGGAAGTTTTTTTGATCCGCATTATGTAGGACTTCTCGAAAAAATAATTCTGCCACAAGAAAAAATGATATTGGGAGATAATCAGGAAGAAAGCTCAGATAAAACCAATCTGACTGATTCAGGCGAAGCCAGTTTAGGTGAAGTAAGTGGTAAAGCTGAAGAGGTAGATTTCGAAAAAACGATGGAGATTGAAACCATAGAGGTCACTCTGGATCAAGATAGCTCTGAATCGAAAGAAGATATGACTGCAGATAAAACTTCCGACGGAGATCACAAAGATGCCCAAGGTTAGACGAAAAGGCTATTTCTCCACCCATTATATAAAGACTTCTAAGGTAAAAGCAGTCATGCTTGGAATAGAAGCGCTTGCATTTGTAGTTTCTCTGTTCTATCTTAAGATTTCAAGCTGGGATCTCTTTCTGTATATTCTATTTGCCCTCTCTTTGATGGCTTTCGTTTTTGATAAGAAACTTCGAGACTATCTCACGGGTGTAAGAATTCCTGATTGTTTACACATAATTCCTGTAACCGCGGTATTCTTTATCTATGGCCTTGCGGAGGCGATTGCATTCAACTTCATCTCTTATTTAGCTGGAATACTGGTTTTCAGTTCGAACCAGAAAAAAGAAGAGCGGCATGAAGCCGTAAAAGCCGCCGAATCTATATTTATTTTTCTTATTGTTCTCGCACTTCTCTTAAAACTATCCTTTGGTCAGCCTGTTGTAAAGCGATTACTTACCTCAGTTTTCATCGTTCTTGCTTTTTATGTTCATTTGAGATGGGAATCTTACTTTGATTCAACTGAAAG